>OBAG01002087.1_pt1 | contig 10951 bp, 8 predicted proteins | sample 1517701 | NCBI WGS metagenome assembly OBAG01 (sample SAMN04571702, study PRJEB22368) | human gut metagenome | biome: human gut; material: stool | host: Homo sapiens | place: Luxembourg | collected 2012-09-07 | reverse complement strand
TGACTGCGGAAGTAGCAAGAACGACATCATAAATCTTTGCGTCAGAGCTGTAGCTTCCAGCGCTTCCGATACGAATGATACGGTCTACATCATATTCCTTAAATAACTCGTAGGAGTAGATACCGATACTTGGCATACCCATTCCGCTGCCCATAACGGTAACTGGTTTTCCATTATAAGTTCCGGTATAAGCAAGCATACCACGTACTTCATTTACAAGAACGGCATCCTGTAAAAAGGTATCAGCGATAAATTTTGCGCGCAGCGGATCGCCAGGCATTAAAACAGTTTTTGCGATCTGACCTTTTTGTGCATTATTATGTGGTGTTGGCATAAAAAAACCTCCTGTCTTTTCTGAAAAAGTGTTATACTAGATTTAGTATAACATAAATTTAATGGTATGCCAATATAAATTTGTGCAGATGAGAAGGGAGAATATCAATGTTTGAACGAAAAAAGGCATTAAAGGAAATCGAAGAAAAATTAAATACAGTTCAAATGTATTTGGAAAATAATTATAAGGATCTTACGCTGCAGTCATATAAGGATGCAAAAGAAGTGGTTGAGCGGTATGAGAAAAGCAGTCTGTTAAAACAAAAAGATAAGGATATGATTCAGAAAAAGATGGCAGAGTTTGATGCCAAGCTTGTGCACTATGGACATACGAATGTATCAGAGTTTTTAAAAGAGCGCTATTAGTTTTCGTAAGGAATTTGTAAAAAATAACGTGTTTTATTAAGGTGACATTGCAGAGAACGGCTGTTATACTGAAAGTAAAGAAAAGGTGAGGGAGAATGACCCTGACCGGACAGGAGGTCCGATATGATAAAGATGAAACGACAAAAAGCAAAATGGAGTGCAGTGTTGACATCAGCCGCTATGCTAATGATTAATATTCCAGTATCGGCAGAGGAACAAAGCCAATATATAAATGGAGTTACTCAGATAAATGGATATACAGAATTTGAGCAGCCGCAGGTGATCGAAAATCAGGATATGGCACAGCTTGGCTACAGCGATATCCGTGCATATGAGATTGAGAATGCAGGAGAACTGGCATGGTTTGTTCAGCATTTTTATGCAGGAGATTTAGAGACACAGAATGTAAGCTTAGCCGATAATATTGACATGAGCGCGTTAGCAGCGTATTCATGGACACCGCTTGGATATTATAATGTCGAGACACAGACAGGAAAAAGCTATGACGGTGTATTTGATGGAAATGGTTACAGTATCAGTAATATTATTCTGAACCAGATAAACGGTGTGGACTTAGTCAGCAAGGTATCAGAAGAACAGGCAGCAGTGCTTGGAACACAGCTTATTGAAAATATTGCGCAAAATGCGCTTGCAGGTGTATTTGGCTATATTGGAAGTGCAGGCCATGTTACAGAGCTTAAACTGGAAAACACATCTATCACGTCAAATGCAGATGCAGGTGTGTTAACAGGACGAAATGAAGGAAGCATTAGTGCCTGCGTCACATCAGGCGCATCAGTGACTTCTTCAAAAAGTGATGCGTTTGTAAGTGAGTTTGCTGCTGATAATGAAAACAGGATTGAATCTGTTTACTCAAGTAATTTCAGCATTACAAATATGTTGGGAGAAGATGCAGTTACGCCGATTCTGTTAAATTATGCACCAGGATATTCAAGCACAACAGGAAATGGAAGCGTATCAGCTGCATTTACAGAGCGTAAGGAAAGTGTAGAAAACAGTCTTTTTGTGACAGAAGCGCCTGCAGGTGTAACAGTACTTGACACATCACAGTTTGCAGATGGAGCGGCAGCATGGTCATTAAATTCAGGTTTTACAGATCCAAAGTTTTCACAGCTTATGGGAACGGATCAGATGCCTGTATTGATTAAAAAGACAGACGAGAGTTACTCACGTGTCTATAAGTGGACACTTGATTATGCAGATGAAGCAAGAGAGGATTCTGTTGTCTATACAAATGGTATTGTGCCAGACAGCATTTTTACAGATGGATGTCAGTGGCAGATGGCAGGAGCAGATGGCACGCTGACTGATGTTGTATCAGGTATGGCAATTGAAAATGATGTAACGTTAATTGAAAAGTCAGTCGAATCAACGCCAGAACCAACTCCGGAGCCGACACCAGAACCTACGCCCGAGCCAACGCCTGAACCTACACCGGAGCCAACGCCAGAACCAACCCCAGAACCAGTTCAGAAGATGGATCCGGTTTATACACCTCCAGTTGGACTGGAAGGATATGTGACAAGACCATTGTCAGAGATTGAGCTTCCGAGTGATTCTAATGGTCATTTTGAGTGGCAGACTGATCCGGCAACGACACTTCCAGCACAAGAGGAAGCATCAGCAGCAGTTCGTTATGTTCCAAATGACACTGAAAACTACAATATAGTAGAAAATATTGTCATTACAATCAAGATCAATAAATTAGATCCGACACCGCAGACGCAGTGTCCGGACAGTATCAGTATTGATGAGGGACAGTCACTTGAAACTGTTGAATTGCCTGAAGGATGGAGCTGGCTTGAAGCAAGCATTATCCCGGAAAATGGTGCTTATACGGCAGTTTATACACCAAAAGACACGTCCATCTATAATACGATTAATGCATCAGTAAATGTGACTGTAAATCCGACAAAGCCAGCTGATACAGAACCGCCTGTTATCGCAGGAATTGAAGATGGAAAAACATATTGTGAGGCACAGAGAGTAACGGTGACAGATGAAAATGCTGTTACAGTTACAGTAAACGGACAGCCAGTTTCACTTGATGAAAATGGAAGTTTTACGTTAGAGCCAGGAGAAAATCAGTTAAGTGTTTCAGCAGTAGATGAGGCAGGAAACATGACTACTGTAAATGTAATCGTGAATAATGGTCATACATTCTCAGAGGGAAAATGTCTCATCTGTGATGCCAGTGATCCTGATTATGTGCCAGAACCTACAGAAGATACAAATATTCCTGATATCACGCTCACAGCATTAAATGAGGATGGTACTGCGGCAGACGGACAGGGTACAGATGACTGGTATCGCACAAAAAATATTACTCTCACTGCACCAGAAGGCTATAACATTATTGAAAATCTGTATGACAGATCAGGAAGAATGCCAACTCTTGATATTGAATTAGAGGAAGGCGAGAACCATATCGTATATTATCTGATAAAAGAAGATAATACAACAGTCAGTGAGCAGCGTACAAAGATTTTATATCTTGATACAAAAGCCCCACAGATCAATGGTCTTGAAGAAGGAAAGGTTTATTGTGAAGCAGTAACCTTTAGTGTTGTTGAAGAAAACCTTGATCTTGAATCAAGCAACATTCCAGAGTCAGTAAGTCAAAATTCAGATGGAAGCTTTACTGCATCACCGGCGGCAGGTGTTCAGGAAATCGTATTACGTGATAAGGCAGGAAATGAGACATCAGTTCATATCACGGTAAATGGAACTCATACATTTGAAAATGGTGTTTGTGTTCACTGTGGAGCATCTGATCCTAATTATAAGGCACCGGCAGTACAGTCCAATGATGTACCAGATGCAGTGCCGACAACACCAGATGCAGCAGGAAACTGGTACCGCAAAAACACCATCAAATTGACAGCACCTACAGGCTATTATATCAGCCAGACAAGTGATGAGTCATCATTTGGCACAGCAACTAGTCTAGATCTTACATTAAATGAAGGCGAAAACAAGATTACCTACTATCTGCTAAGCACAGACGGCAAGGTTATCAGTACAGAGAAGACATTAACAGCGAATTTCGATCAGACAGCGCCTGTAATTAGCGGCGTAGAAGGCAAAAAGACATATTGTGAGGCTCCGACACTTACAATTAGTGATGCAAATCTTGTACAGGTTACAGTAAATGGAACTCCAGTATCGCTGACTGCAGAAGGAACGCTTACAGTTTCTCCAGCGGAGACAGAACAGACTATTAAGGCAGTTGATGCAGCAGGAAATGAAGCAAGCATTACCATTACGGTGCACAACGGTCACAGCTATGCAAATGGTATCTGTACTGTATGTGAACAATATGATCCGCAGTACACTGTAAATGTAGATGCACAATTCTTAACGCAGGGTCTTGGAAGTAATGGCTGGTATCGTGCAAATGCTACGCTGAAAGCACCAGATGGATTCTATATTGCATTTACGAATGACAGAGGATCATTTGGAACAAACAAACAAATCGTAATCACCGAAGAGGGAAGCTACACAATGAAATATTATCTTATGAATATTTCAAGTGGAGCAATTAGTCAGGAAAAGCAGATAAGCATTAAGCTTGACAAGACACCACCAGTGATTAGCGGAGCTGAATCTAATAAGACATATTGTTTAGATCAAAAGATTACACTTACGGTAAAAGATGAAAATCTATATTCTGTTAAGTTAAATAATCAGGAGATTGCATCAGAAAGCAGCTTAAATACAAATGATACCTTTACCCATGAAATTACAAAGGCAGGCACGTATGTATTTACAGCAGCCGATGCCGCCGGCAATTTGGCAAGTGTAAGATTTACTGTGAATGAGAATCATACATGGAATGATGGTGTTGTACAGAAAGAAGCAACAACAACTGCAGTTGGAGAAAAGCTTTATACTTGTACAGTATGTGGTGCAACAAAGACAGAAGAGATTCCGATGGTAACGACACCAGAGGCAACTACACAGACACAGGAGACTACAACGCCAGAGGCAACTACACAGACACAGGCGACTACGACACCAGAGGCAACTACGCAGGCACAGGCGACTACGACACCAGAGGTAACTACGCAGGCACAGGCGACTACAGCGCCAAGCACAGCACCGAGTACAGCGCCAAGTACGGCACCAAGCACAGCGCCGAGCACGGCACCGAGTACAGCACCGAGTACAGCGCCGAGCACAGCACCAAGCACGGCACCGTCATCAGCTGCATCAGAAGCCAGCACAACACTTCCAATGCCAACCACACAGTCTGGTCAAATCAACCAGATTCTTGGTATTGAGGATGCCAGCGGAATAATCGGAATTATTCTGGTTGTGATTGGAATTATTCTTGCGGCAGCAGTAGTGGCAATGATCATTCTTACAAAGCGCAGCAAAAAGTAAATAAAAATGATTAGCCCAAAATAAACGAGGCGGTATCCGTAAGGGTACCGCCTTAATTTGCCTAAGAGAGCTGAACACTTATTTGTGAGCTGCATTTTGAAAAGCAGCAAATTCATGATAAAGACGAGAAACAGGAAGGCCAACAACGTTAAAATAGTCGCCTTCAATGCCTGAGACATAGATTGAAAAAGTACCCTGAATTCCGTAGGCTCCAGCCTTATCAAGTGGTTCTCCTGTTGCAACGTAAGAGGCAATTTCATCCTTTGTCATTTGGCAGACATGTACATTTGTCTCCTCGTAGAAGCTTTTTTCGCGAAGACTGCCATCAGCGCAGACTTCAATTAGTGTCACACCGGTATAGACCTGATGTGTGCTGCCCTGAAGCATGGAAACCATTCGCACGGCATCTGCGCTGTCCTTTGGTTTTCCCAATATGCGATTTTCAAATGCAACGATAGTATCAGCGCCAATTACATAGCAAGGAGCTTTTTGTGCCTTTGCAATTTCAAATGCCTTTTGATGAGCCAGTTCACATACAATATCACATGGAAGCGTTTTTGTGGTGACTTCCTCGCCCTTTGCCGGGCAGACAGTAAAATTGAAGCCGGCAAGAGCTAACAATTCTTTTCGGCGTGGGGAGCCAGATGCTAAAATAACAGGTTTTGTAAGATTCACGATAAATACCATGCCTTTCCATATTCGTTTACTTCGCTGATACTATACCTTTTTTTAAAGTAAAAGTAAACAGGAAAAGAAAAAAAACATTACCATTCACCTTCGGGCATGTTATTATGCTGATCTGTCAAATTTCTATGTAAGCATGAAATTTATTGTCTCAGTTTACTGAGACATCTAGCAGGACGCGTGAATTGAAAAATCAAGTTGTTTAAAGAAAAGAATTATGATACAATAAACAAAAGAAATAAAGGGAAAGGAATTTCTGAACATGAGTCAACAAAGGAAAAACATGCAGGATTATCTGCTGATTTGGATTGACGCGGTTTGCCTCGTGATAAGCTATATTGCAGCTTGTTTTCTTGCATCCGTTTTTCGGAAGTTTATATTTGATTTTTCTTCCGTATTATCATCTCTTTGGATGATTTTGATCAGCTATTTTTTGGTATTTCTGTCGTTCAACATGAATCGCTATTTCATGAAGCGAAACAAATATGAAGAAATTACATATACGATCAAGTTAAATATTATTATGGGAGCTGTGCTTATTGCTGTATTTTATGTTACTAAAAATACAGAGCTGATCAGCAGAAGCGTATGGGCATTAACAGTACTGGTCAATATGGTGCTAATGGCTGTGACACATTTAATCTGTAAGAGAATGCTTCGTACTATTTTTAAAAATAAAAAAGCAGATCATCTCCTTGTATTGACGACATCTGATCGTGTAAAAACGCTTGCAGAGGACTTAAGACGATATAATACTTACGAGAATTATCTGATTACGCTTGCGATTACAGATGGTGATTATGTTGGAGAAGATATCGAAGGCTATCGTGTTGTGGCAAATGGCGACAATGTGATTGAGGTAGCAAGCAGGGAAATTGTTGATGAAGTATTTTTAGTGCTTGATGATCAAAGAAAAAACGAAATCATTGAGTATGCTGAGCAGTTTGCTCAGATGGGTGTAGTTGTTCATGTAAATATTGACCTTCTTGATCATCTTGGCGCAGGTTATCAAAGAGAAGTTACTCAGATTGGAAATCACTATGCGCTCAGCGTGGCACCAAGATTTTTTGATTTTAACAAGCTTGTAATGAAGCGTATAATAGACATTGTAGGAGCGATAGTAGGACTGATGATTACAGCAGTTGTGATGCTTTTTATCGCACCAGCTGTAAAGCTAGAATCTCCTGGACCACTCATATTTAAGCAAAAGCGTGTGGGAAAAAATGGACGTTATTTCTATATTTATAAGGTGCGCTCTATGTATCAGGATGCAGAGGCGCGCAAGGCCGAGCTTATGGAAAAGAATGAAGGGCTTTATGTTTAAAATGACGGATGATCCGAGAATCACAAAGGTCGGCAAATTTATTCGTTCAACTAGTATTGATGAGCTTCCACAGTTTTGGAATGTACTAAAGGGTGATATGAGTCTTGTTGGAACAAGACCACCTACAGTAGATGAGTTTAAACAGTATGAGGCGCGTCATAAGAGACGTCTAAGCATGAAGCCTGGTCTGACAGGATTGTGGCAGGTCAGTGGACGAAGCAACATTGAAGACTTTGAGGAGGTTGTTCGTCTGGATTGTGAATATATTGATAACTGGAGCATTCAGCTTGATATTCAAATTATCTTAAAAACTGTTGTCGTAATCTTTAAGAAAGTTGGATCAAAATAAAAGATAACAAAAAAGGACCGGTGTGTGGGAGCCGGTCTTTTTTTGTACAAAGAAAGTGTGTAAAATAAGAAACTAACCAACTAATGTGTGTGAAGCAATGTTGATGTAGTACAAAAAATTTAACGCTTTTATGCGAAAAAGTCAATATAGTATGAACGAAAAGCAAAATTTATGAATGAAAAGCAAAAATCAAATTTCCAAAGTTTGATCTCGTGTCTTTGAAAAACAGTAGTCACGCCAGGTTTGTTCAATACGCTTGGCATTGCGCAGTGTAACTGGAAGAGTCTGGCCGTTTGAAAGAAGACAGCTGCCAGAAGAAAAGCATTTAATATCATCCATGTTGCACAGGACACCTCTGCTGACAAGAAGAAAATGACGGTCAGATAAAAGCTGTTTTGAGAATGTACCAAAGGCAGCACAAGGATGGTATTTCTGACCATTTCGGTCGGTGATCCATGTATAGTGAGAGTCAGCCACGATGCATACAATTTGTGAAGCAAAAATGCGAACCTCAATTGCATTTACTGAGAATGAAATGAAGGTTTCAGAAGCTGGAAGGTGCAAAGAGGCATCATTCAGACATGCAAAAATCGCATCTTTCTGATATGGTTTTAGAATATAGTGGAATGCATGGACACGAAAGGCATCTGGCATGTAATCAGCAGAGGCAGTCAGAAAAATTAAAATAACATGGCTGTCAATCTGACGCATTTTGCTTGCCGTCTCAACACCGCTCATACCATTCATAAAAATGTCCATAAAAACAATATCGTATTTATCAGACGAAAAGGAAGACAAAAAAGCATCTCCGCTGTCAAAACAATCAGATTCAAATAAAATCTGCTTTTCGCATCCATAGTCAGTAATCAAAGACAGAAGTATCCCACGTTCAATTTCAGAATCATCTACCAGTGCAATGCGCATAACGATTTATCCACACCTTTCTATTATATTTAGCAACGCTTTTTAATGGCTAAAGAAAGCTTCGCATATGTGTCAAACAACGCGAAGCTTTCTTTTTATGTACTATTTAAGTACGATTCATCAGATAAATTACTGTGGCTGCTTTCCAATGTAAGCTAAGATACCACCATCTACGTACAGAACATGTCCGTTTACGAAGTTGGAAGCATCAGAAGCAAGGAATACTGCCGGGCCTGCCAGGTCCTCAGCTTCTCCCCAGCGAGCTGCCGGAGTCTTGGCAATGATGAACTGGTCAAACGGATGACGGGAACCGTCTGGCTGAATCTCACGAAGCGGAGCGGTCTGCGGAGTAGCAATGTAGCCAGGTCCAATACCGTTACACTGAATGTTGTACTCACCGTACTCAGAGCAGATGTTTCTGGTTAGCATCTTTAAGCCACCCTTAGCTGCTGCATAAGCAGATACGGTCTCACGTCCAAGTTCAGACATCATGGAGCAGATGTTGATGATCTTTCCATGACCCTTCTTGATCATGCTCGGAATAACAGCCTTTGCTACGATAAACGGAGCATTTAAGTCAACATCGATGACCTGTCTGAACTGAGCAGCGGTCATCTCGCACATCGGGATTCTCTTGATGATTCCAGCATTATTTACGAGAATGTCGATTACACCAACCTCAGCCTCGATCTTTGCAACAAGCTCGTTTACAGCATCCTCATTAGTAACGTCACAAACATAGCCATGAGCCTTGATTCCAGCTTCTTCGTATGCAGCAAGACCCTTATCAACTAACTCCTGCTTAATATCGTTAAATACGATTGTAGCACCGGCAGCAGCCATACCCTTAGCGATAGCCATACCGATACCATAGGAAGCGCCAGTAATCAGCGCAATCTTACCTTCCAGAGAAAAAGAAGACATATCCATGGTAAAAAAACCTCCTTAAATTTTTTGACGGAACATACAAAAATATGTCCGTCTAATTGTGTATAGTATACCATATCAAAAGAAACCAGTCAACAATAACGCGTGTTGTAAAATGTAAGATATTTGTAAGCGTAATATCTTTGCAAAAAAGGGCGTAGTATGGTAGTATGGGTATGATAAAGCTGTGTAATGCAGGAGAGTAATGTTGGAAATGAAAGTGGCAACATATAGTGTATGGAGGGAACGTTTCATGAGAAAAAGAATGATGCTGTTTGCGGCAGGGACAGTGATTTTTGTCAGCGCGGCACAGAATACTTTTGCAGAAGAGGAAACGGGTGGAATAAGAAAGATTGCAGATATGGTCACAGAAGCACGGCGGATAAAAGAGGGAACTGAAATGTTTTCAGCCTCAATGACGCTTGGTGATATGGAAGTATCGGCCGGAATGACGATCCGTATGACGCCAGACAGTGCATCTGTGGACATGCTGTATTTAAGTGCACCAAATGGTGATGGAACTTTTTTTGATTTTGTATCAGAGGATGTACTTCGTGTATTTGGTACTAAGGCATATTTAAATACAGAATCGGTTAAAGAGATGATATCGGAATTGACAGAGGAGAACCGCATTGACGAGGAAGAGAATGAGAATGTGCTGCAGGCAGCAGATTCAATTACAGAAGACTGGATTGGTCTGGTAGGTTCTTCAATAGGTCTGGATGAGTTTAAATATGATGATTTTATAGGGGTGTTTTCAGGTCTTGCGGCGGCCACTTCTTCTTCACGTGCTGTAATCATTAAGATTGGAACAGAAGAAGTCTCTCTGATTTTTTTGCAGACAGAAAAGCCGTCCATATTCGGAAGCATAACGTCAAGCAGTATCAAATCAGGTTTTTCGGATTCCGCCTTCCTAACGGCTTCTTCGCCGTCATATGCCTCGCATACCGTGTATCCTTCATTTTTTAAGTTAAGAGTCAAAATTTCAACAATGCTTTTTTCATCGTCAACGACCAAGACTTTTTTACCCATACCGGTTTAGCACCCCCATAGTTTTCCAATGAATTATATGTAAATCTATACCACTTCGCCTAAAGGCGGTAAAAACCAAACACAAAACAATGCAATTAAAAAATAGGAATAATTACATTTCCATTACATATACACTAATTTTATACTACTTCTCTTAAAAAATCAAGGTTTTTATTAAAATATTTTTAAATCTTTTATACTATTTAAATAAACGGTATTATATTTGGGAAAAAATAACAATTAAGGCGGCGCTGTTTAAGTCTCCGCAATAATAACTTCGGGACCATTATCATCAATTTTAAAGTATACCGCACCGTTTTTGGTTTCAAAGACTTCTGTTCCCAAATCCTTATATGCTTTCCGAGGCAGGTTCGCCGCCACTGTCGGTGATTACCGCGTATTTTGCAGAGACGGCTTCTGCAAGTTCTAAACTTTCGTTTCCGTCCTTTTTGCCGTGGTGAGGCACCTTAATAAAATCGCAGCCAAGTTCAATGCCTGAATTTAATAGTTCCTCTATTCTCTCGCTCTCGGCGTCTCCGGCAAATAATAGCCGAACTCCGTTATATTCTGCTATAGACACAATTGAGAAGGCGTTGTCGTCTTCG
>OBAG01002074.1_pt1 | contig 10991 bp, 9 predicted proteins | sample 1517701 | NCBI WGS metagenome assembly OBAG01 (sample SAMN04571702, study PRJEB22368) | human gut metagenome | biome: human gut; material: stool | host: Homo sapiens | place: Luxembourg | collected 2012-09-07 | reverse complement strand
GGAAGCTCCGGCAGAATCAAGCTCGCAAGATAATGGAATCAGTCAATAATAAGGAGGCGGTTGCAAGTGGAACTGATGAAAAAAATAGAAGTATTTGATGGTCGATTGCTTCACGATAAACCAGTACCCTATCCGGTTGGCCCTGTGAAATGTACTTTGCGTGGAGATGGAAGCAGCGCAGGGCAAGTCATCAATTTGGATGAAAATCTGCTCAGCCGGCACATTATGCTTCTGGGAGGTATTGGTACTGGTAAGACGAACACGATCAATCAGCTGCTGAATCAACTGCTGAACAATCTCACAACGGAAGATATTGTGATAATCTTCGATACGAAAGGAGACTTTTATCGGGAATTCTACTCGCCCGGAGATGTTGTTATCAGCAATGACGGTACAGCTACTGGTCCGAACGGCCCGGACTACTGGAATATCTATAATGAAATTGAGCACGATGAGCATATGGAAGAAAATATCATCGAAATTGCAAATGCGCTCTTCCGAGAAAAAATCGAAAAAACAAATCAGCCGTTCTTTCCAAATGCAGCTAAAGATATTTTTTCAGCTGTATTGGCGCATTTTATCGACTACGGAAAAGAAGACCTCATGAACAATGAACATCTCAAAGATTTTCTGGACAGCACACCGTCTTCTGACCTGCGCAGGTTGCTGAATATGCGTAAGTCTACACGATCTATGGTAAGTTATATTGCGGACGATTCTTCTGCACAGACGCAGGGCGTTTTGTCAGAGATGCAGCAGGCCGTGCGGGAGATGTTCATCGGAAACTTCAAAAAGAAAGGAACGCTTTCTCTCCGTCAGCTTGTACGTGCAAAAGGTGGGCGCTGCGTTTTTATTGAGTATGATTTGGGCATTGGTTCTATGCTGGCTCCCATTTACAGCCTGATGTTTGATTTGGCAATCAAAGAAGCACTCTGCCGCAAAAAGAGTGCAGGAAGCGTCTATTTTATCACGGACGAGTTCAGTCTTCTGCCTAATCTGCGTCATGTGGATGACGCTGTTAACTTTGGACGTAGTTTGGGCATCAAGTTTCTGATTGGTTATCAGAATATCGAGCAGATCGCTGATATCTATGGTGAAGCTCGTGCACACAGTCTGCTATCTGGTTTCCTGACGGGCATCTTTTTTCGATGCAACGATGCAGGTTCTGTCCGGTATATTAAAGAATTCTTTGGACAGAACCGAAAGAAAGAGGTGTTTATGTCAGCGGTGCAGGGACGCGGCATCTCTGAACAGATACGGGATGCCTACGTTGTAGAAGACTGGGATATTTCGCGTCTGGGGTTAGGCGATGCCATTGTTGGGCTCCCCGGTGCGGAACCGTTCCGATTCCATTTTGCACGAGCCTGAATCATACGGAAGGTTATTTTTAAGGAAGTATGTTATGAAAGTATGTCAATATTGCGGCACTTCTGCACGTTTGGATGAACAAAAATTCTGTGCTAAATGTGGCAGGCCATTTGAAACGAATGAATCTGAAGCTCCCGAAACTCCTGTGAGAGTTCGTGTTCCGAAACAGCCTCAGGAGAGTAAAACCGAGGAAAAGAGCGAAAATGTTCCTGCGCGGAGGAAGGTTGCGGAGCCAAAGCCCGAAGTCCCGGCTGAGCCTGCCGCCGCACCTGCTCGACGCAAAACGGTTCGACCTGAACCGAAAAAGCCCGTTGGAATTCCGCCTCTGGAACCTATACCGGTGCTTCCTGTTCAGCCTGAAACACCGGCCTCGAAATCTTCTCAGCCTGAAAATATCCCGTCGCTTCCTGCCGAAGAAGTGCAGAACGCCCCGGCAGAATCTTTCTTTCAAACACGACCGGAACCCGAGGCTTCATCCGAGACTTTACCGGATACTCCGGCTGATTTGGTGGATGCCGTTTCGGAAATGCCGATTTCTCAGTCAAAAAAAGGCCCACCAAAGGTTTTTCTGGTTCTGCTTGTTATTATCTTTGCAGCTGCATTGCTCGGCGGCTTTTTCCTCTGGAAAAAAATCGCGCTGAGCAAAAATGCGACCGTTGGAGGCATTTCTTATAGCATTGCAGATACCGCCAGTCTTTCCGTTGAATCTCCTTCGGATGAAGATTGGAACAACCTGTGCAGGTTGTCTGGTCTGACCAGTCTAACGATTACTGGAAATATCGATTTGGACGCCAGAAAGCTGAATGAATTGAGCACGCTGCAGGCGTTGACGGAGCTTTCTATTGACGGTGCTGTTTTTCCGGACGGGCTTTCTTCGCTGGCGTCCCTTTCAGCGTTGGAATCCCTCTCCCTGACAAACTGTCAGTTGAGCAGCAGCCAGTGCGATGGTGTGAGCTGGCCCGTCTCTCTTCGCAAATTGGACCTTTCGGGGAATGGCCTGACCGATATTTCTTTCCTCCGAAATTGTACATATCTGGAAGAGCTTTTTTTGGACGAAAATAAAATCATTGATTATACTCCTGTTGCCGCTTTGACCGGTCTGACGACACTTGGCGTAGACCAATGTCAGGTTCAGGCGGTTAACAGCTTGCCTGTGCTGAAAAAGTTGCTCGTAAATGGTCAGGAAATCGAGGAACCCGCAGCATATCTGGCGGAGCTGAGTTCGATGACAGAGTCGTATCAGAACATTATCAGTCTGTTCGAGGCTGGTGACTTCGATGCGCTAACGACTGTATTACAGCAGCTCGAGACTGCTGGTTCTCTGGATGAAAATGTATTGACTTACGCAAATGGTTGGCTGATGACCAATAGCTCAGAATGGGATATTATCCGGGCAAGTCTGCCGAGCGGTTCGCAGATGCTTGTATCCGATGGCAACGGTCTCTATTATGGTCAGATGAACAACGGAAAGCGTTTTGGAAACGGTATTCAGCTGTTTGCCGTAAATCATAGTATTTACAGTGGCTCGTGGAATAATGATCTTCCCAACGGCATGGGTACTTACCGTAAAACAATTGCAGACGGAACCGTTCTTGAATTTTCTGGCAACTATACGGATGGCTATGAGAATGGTACTATGACTTTCACAGCCGCAAGTGATTCAGGGACTCAGTCTGGTAGCTACACTGCTGTTAACGGAACTCGCACGACGGTGGAGCAGATTAGCGATAATCAGGTTGCATTTATCCGGTTCGACACGATTTACTGGTACGACGCTTCTCCTGACGGCCACGGTGTAGCGATTGCTTCCATTCCGTATCAGGAAGAGAAGGTTATTCAAATTTCGCCAAAAGCAGAACCTGCTCCTTCGAATAGCAAAAATGGCTCCGGTAACAAGAACTCCAGCGGAGCAGAAAGCACGCCCTCTTCTGCACCTCAACCCAGTGCGCCGACCGAAAGCTCTTCTGCAAGCAGTTCAACCGCAGATAGCTCGAATCCATGGAACATGACCCCGGAAGATGCTTTGAAAAAAATTCAGGATGGTGTACAAACTGCTTCTGATATCTACCATGCAGCAAAAGAAATCTATGATATGTTCAACTAATCCTGTGGAGAAATTTCAGGAGAATAAATTATGAAAATATGTGCTTATTGTCACACGCCTGCGCGATTTGAAAATCAGAGATTCTGCTCTGTATGTGGCAAATCTTTTGACTCTGAAAAAGAATCTCATGAGAATAACACGGCATCACCGGAGCCTCCCGCAGAAGAGCCTGTCCCTGCAACACCTGTCCGGAGGCAGCAACATCCAACACCTGTAGAAATGCCAAAACTGTCGTTAGATCTCGAGCCTACCAAAGAAACAAATACGCCCACCCAGAGCGTTTGTGAAGAGGGGCAATCTCCGGAAGTAGTACGTCAGCCAACTCGTAATATGCCTGCATATACTCCCCCTTCAAAGGAAAAGGAAGGACCTACTCCTGTGACTGCGCCCAAGCCCGAAACAGGAGAAAAGAATCCTCCGAAGGAAACTGCTTCTAAGCCATCAAAAGCAGAAACGCCCCGACCTGTCCGTCCTCATAATTGGTGGGTTATTCTTGTTATTGTGCTTGTTGTGCTTTTGCTGGGAGGTTTTGCGTTTGTGTTCCTTAACAGCAAGCCTTCGGAACAAAATCCCTCTGCACCTTCTGTGGCCGATGTTTCCGCAGCATCGGCCGCGCAGGCAGAAAGCAGCATTTCTTCCAGTGAAACTGCCCTGCCTGAATCGCGGCCGGATGCTTCTTCTGCCGCTTCCACCACAGTTTCTGCTACGTCTGAGGCAGAAAGCAGCGCTCCGGAAGTCGTACTGGATTCCACCCAGAATATCCGGGTAGAAGCCTCGGGAAATACTGCAGTTCTCACACTGCAGCACTATCAGGATGGACAGTGGATTCAGGACTTTCAGACAGCTGCATTTATCGGCTCCAACGGTATTACTGAGCACAAGACGGAGGGAGACCATAAGACTCCGGCGGGGACATTCCCTATCTGCTTTGCGTTCTCTAATACGACGCAGAATACAAAACTTCCTTTTATCAAGATCAACGAGGACAGTGTCTGGGTCTGTGACTCGAGCTCGGCCTTCTACAATACCCTTCAGTCTCGTTCCAATGTGTCCCGTGATTGGGCTGATAAAGGAGGCTGTGAGAATATGTATGTGAAATTCTCGAAGAAATCCTCGACTGCCTGTATCTGCTTTGGATTCAACGGCGATGGACAAACCGCGCATAGCGCTTCGGCAAATGGAGGCTCTGTACTTTTCCTTGATGGAGTTGGACCTAACGGAAAAATGGACTCTGGCTATGGGGATATCAAGATTTCCAGTGATGCAATGAGTACCATTTTAGGACTTCTTGACCCGACAATGAATCCGAAGATTACGATCGTAGCCGCCTAATAGGAAACAATTTTACCTGTTTAGGTGAACATACTGTAAGCTGGAGTTTTGTAAAGCGATACCATCGAGCAGCCTGCATCCAGCGGATGCGGTTCACGGGTTTGGGTGTTCCCAACAAGCATTTTGCGAAGCAAAAATGGTGTTTGTATATACAGACACACTGCTTGCGGGCGCTATGAAGCCTCTCAATGCACCCTCCAAATTTGAAAAACATTTTGCAACCGAGACCGTCCGTTTTCAAGTTCAACTTGAAGCGGGCGGTTATTTTTCTGCACAAAAATTTTCGAGTTTGCAACCGCAGCAAACAGGGCGAGTTGGTACCGCCTCGCAATTTTTGAATCAGATTTTTCAAATCCAACTTCAAAAACCCTTGATGAGCTTCGCCCAAACCCGATATTCAGCACAAAATTGCGCTGGCTACACGTTTCCGCTGATACCGAATAAGCAAATTTTCTTGGAGAAAAATTTGTTCCATGAAAATCGGCGTTGATTCATTCAATATTGCATCAAACCGGAACTATTACTTCCGGTTTTGAAGGCAAAAAGCGGAAGTATCACTTCCTAAAAAATCGAGCAATTTTATGGTATGCTCTATCCAGAGCCGTTCACAAGAACCGGACCTCCCAAGTCCGGTTTTCTCCCTCAAAACCGGACCTGTCAGGTCCTAAAAATTCTTTTGAAAGTGTGATAAGCTACCAGCAAGACACCAATTGAACCTTGAAAACCGAATGACCGTCTGCATGGGATACCCGGCGAAGACCCCGCAAGGGAGAGCCAGAAAACGCCGCTGGAAAGGGGCAGGAACGCCATGCAGAGAGAACGGCACTCAAAATTTGAAATTACGTTGATACGCAAAACCAGAACCAATAGTTCCGATTTTGCCTTGAAATTCACTTCATATTTTTTAAAAACCGGAACTACCAGTTCCTAAAAATAAAATTTACGATGTGATATAATTTTTTCAATGGTTTGCAGCAAGGAACCGGAAGCATCACTTCCGCTTTTTTACAACCAAAAACCGGAGGTACGACCTCCTAAAAAATCTTCTATGAATGTGTTAGTCTAATTTCAGAGCCTACATCGAACCTTGAAAACAGGATGACCGTCTGCATGGGATACCCGGCGAAGACCCCGCAAGGGAGAGCCGGAAAACGCCGCTGGAAAGGGACAGGAATGCCATGCAGAGAGAACGGCGTAAGAATAATGATATTCTATTTCATTTCAGAAAGGATGATTTGCCTATGACAAAACTGAGCCAACTTAAAATTGACCCGGAGTTCCAGAATCAAATCAACCCTCCGTCGTTTGAGGAAACCCACCAACTGGAAATGAACATCCTCAAGGAGGAACGTGTACTGAATCCGATCATCACGTGGAACGGCTATATTGTGGATGGACATACACGCTATCAAGTCCTTCGGAAATATCCGTTCATTCCATTTGAAGTCATCGAAAAAGAATTTGCTAACCGCTATGAAGCACTCGTATGGATCTGTAAAAATCAGCTCGTGCGGCGAAACCTGACCCCAGAACAGAAAAAGTTCCTGATCGGAAAGCAGGCAGAAGCGGAAAAGCAAATCAAATCGTTTCACGGCAATCAGTATACTTTGGCATCTGAAAGTGGTCTGGTTCAAAATGAACCAGACCGCACAAAGCACGGTTCACGGTCGAAAGTCGCTGCGGAACATGGAACATCCGAAAGTTATGTTTACCGTGCAGAGCAATTTGCAAAAGGTGTGGAAGCAGCGGAGGAAGCAGTGCCCGGAGCGCAGGAAGAAATCCTGAGTGGAAAACTCCGGGCAACCGACCGTGAAATTTCCTCGATTGCAAAGGTTCCAAAGGAAAAGCGTCCCGAAGTTGTGGCAGAGCTGCGTAAGCCTAAAGCCGAACGGAACACCTGTGTCACGAATTCTTATGGTTCGCTTTCAAAGGGCAATGAGTTTATAACGACCTTCAAGCAAGACATTCAGGGGCATAAGAAAGGACTCAACAAGGAAGAAAAACAGAATCTCAAGGATGCCGTCAAGAGCATCTATTCACCTCGCCGTTTGGCAGATGGCGAAGCCATGATGTGCGAGATTCAGGGAGCGCAGGAGGATTTTGTCCGGCGGTGGGAAATGTGTTTTCGTGAATACCCCGATATTCTTACCGAACCGAAGAACAATGAGAAGCTGCTGATTTTTATCGACCGCGCCAGCCGATATCTTCAGATGGTAAAAGATCGTCTGAACAATGATGGAAACCAGAACTCTCAAATGGTCTAGCACTAATTCAGATGTAAAAACGGAGGTGAATGTAATTTCGGATTATTTGAAACCCAATATGCCACTGCCGCAGTATCTGCCCTATGCCCGGTTTCTTCTCGACGCTGACCTGAGCCACACGTCAAAGCTGCTCTACACGCTCCTGCTCGACCGTGCTACACTCTCCCAGAAAAACAACTGGGTGGACAATCAGGGGCGTATTTATGTAATCTATCCGCTTTCCAATCTGGCAAAAGATTTGGACTGCTGTATCTCCAGCGTGACACGCTCTTTCACAGAACTTGAAAAAGCCAACCTTGTCGAACGAGTGCGCTACGGCTTTTCTAAACCCAGCCACATTCTACTCAAAGTTCCGCATACTGTGCAGAATTGCGCAGTCGCAGTATGCACCAGCGCACAAGCTGACTGTGCAGAAACGCACAGTATGATTGCGCAAAAATGCACACCTAACCAACGTAATAAGAACAACCTGAATGATAACCACCTGATAAAATCAAACAATGCTTGTCTATCGTTGGGAGAATACCGGAATGTCTTTCTGACGGAAAAGGAGTATAAGCGGCTCAAGGCTGACTTTGCAGGACTGGATGGCCTGATCGAGCAGTTGTCTGCTTATATCCAGTCCACGGGCAGGAAGTATGCCGACCATGCTGCAACGCTGCGTATCTGGGCGAAACGGCAGAATGCGGTGAAAAAGACATCACCGGGTATCCCGGACTACACTTTTGTGGAAGGAGAAAGCCTATAAAGACGATTGAAAAAATTCTGGAGCAGTCTATTTCCAGTATGCCCGAAAACGCAATGGATTATTATGGGGCAGATGGTTTGCTCTACTGCGGCAAGTGCCAAACGCCCAAAGAAGCCCTCTTTCCCAATGGTCTTGTCCTGATGGGAAAGAACAAGCATCCGGTAGAATGTGCCTGTCACAAAGCCGAACGGGAGCGGCAGGAGGCAACTGTTAAGGAGCAGAAGCACCTCGACCTTGTGCGGCGGCTGAAAGCAGACGGCTTTTCTGATTCAGCTATGCTGGACTGGACATTTGCAAACGACAATGGGCGCAGCCCACAGATGCACCATGCACACCGCTATGTGGAGCAGTGGCGGACCATGCGCTCAGAGAACATCGGGCTGCTCCTCTGGGGCGGTGTCGGCACAGGAAAAAGTTTCCTTGCCGGGTGTATTGCGAATGCTCTGATGGTTCAGGAAGTGCCTGTGCGCATGACGAACTTTGCCCGCATCCTGAACGAACTGAACAACAGCTTCTCCGGGCGGAATGAGGTGGTGGGCAGGCTATGCCGCTATCCTCTTCTCATCATTGATGATTTTGGCATGGAGCGTGGTACGGAGTATGCTCTGGAACAAATTTACAGCATTGTAGACAGCCGTTACCGCAGCCGGAAGCCTTTAATCGTTACCACGAATCTGACGCTGGACGAAATCCGGCATCCGCAGGATACCGCCCATGCCCGTATCTATGACCGCCTGCTAGAGATGTGCGTTCCCATCTCCTGCATCGGCGTGAGTTTCCGCAAAGAAACAGCGCTGGAAAAGCTGGAGCGACTGAAACTTTTAATCGGATGAATCAAGGGATGTTTCTAAAATTCGCAGGACAGTCAAAGTTCTGCTACAAGGAAATGGAGTTGCCTATTGAAAAAATACTATGACGCCGAAACTGACAACGCATCCTTTGTACGCTGTATCGATGTTATGGCAAAGCTGATTCAAAAATATGGCTCAACTGTACTGGAGCAAAAGGAGTCTCTGCTTTGCGCGACCAACAGTAAAGCTGCATAAGCAGATTTACACGTTGCGTAATTTTTATTTTTATGTTAAAATAATTGCGTAGCGTGTTTTACATATATGAGGACAACTTTATGGACTGCAAAGACAAAATCCTCGAACTGCGCGAATCGACCGGGATGAACCGCCGGGAGTTTTGCACCTTCTTCCAAATCCCCTACCGCACTGTAACAGAATGGGAACTCGGCCACCGCCATGCGCCGGAGTATGTACTCCGGTTGCTGGAGTATTACATCCAGCATGAAAGTCTCGCACAACAACCAACCGCCGAAAGTGAGGGGGCCTTATGAAAAAAGCACGCACCAAGTGTTACATTTATACGCGCATATCCACGGCCATGCAGGTGGACGGTTACAGTCTGGATGCCCAGCGTGAAAAGCTGCGCAAATATGCCGACTACGAGGATATGGTCATTGCCGGAGAATATTCTGACGAAGGATTTTCCGGTAAAAACATTCAAGGACGGCACGAATTTCAACAGATGCTGCGAGATGTGCAAGACTGTAAAGACGGCGTTTCTTATGTTCTGGTATTCAAGCTCTCCCGTTTTGGACGCAATGCCGCCGATGTTTTGAACTCCTTGCAGCTCATGCAGGATTTTGGTGTCAACTTGATTTGCGTAGAGGATGGCATTGACAGTTCCAAAGATTCCGGTAAGTTAATGATTTCTGTTCTTTCTGCTGTTGCTGAAATCGAACGTGAGAATATCCGTGCTCAAACGATGGCCGGCCGTGAACAGAAAGCCCGTGAGGGCAAATGGAACGGCGGCTTTGCACCCTATGGCTATAGGCTGGAAAATGGCGAGCTTTCGATTGCAGACGATGAAGTGGAAGTTGTCCGTGTTATTTTTGACCGCTTTATCCATACCAACGATGGTGTAGCAGGCATTGCCCGGTATCTGAACACCCATGGCTATGTGAAAAAGCTCCGTCAGAATGGAACTATCCCAAAGTTTTCTGCTGTATTTGTTAGAGGTATTCTGGACAATCCCATTTACTGCGGTAAGATTGCATTTGGTCGCCGCAAGGTTGAAAAGAAACTCGGCACTCGAAATGAAATGCACGTTGTGAAGCAATCTGAGTTTCCCGTCTATATCGGTCAACATGAAGCCATCGTTTCTGAGGACGACTGGAATCTTGCACAGACCAAGCGTCAGCGTACCACAGGGCGGCGTGAAAAGGTCCGTGACCCAGACCACGCACATATTCTTTCCGGCATTCTGAAATGCCCCTGCTGTGGACGGAACCTGTACGGAAATGTCTCTAAGGCTCACAGCAAGGATAACAAAACTCGTTACTACTACTTCTGCAAAAGCATCAAAGGGCAGACTGGACACGAATGTTCTTTCCGGTTGAACATTGAACAGAACGAAATCAATCAGATGGTCGCATCCATCGTATCCGCTATGGTTCACAACCCACGCTTCGTAGATGCCATCAAAGAAAAAATCAGTTCTGCAGTCGATACCAGCGAGTTAGAGCATCAGGCTGATACAATCAAGGCGCAGCTCCGCCAGCGACTCAATACAAAGTCCCGTCTGGAGCACCAGATGGACACACTGGACTTTAATGATCCCTATTATGACCGTAAGTCTTTGGATTTACAGCGGCGTTACGATGAGCAATATGAACTGATTGGGGACATGGAATCCCAGCTCGCTGAAATCCAAGGTCAGATTGATGACATTCATCAGGAGAAGATCACAGCGGACAACATCTATCACCTGCTTCTGGCCTTCGATGAAGTCTACAATGCCGCCACTGAGGTGGAGCAAAAGGAATTCATGCGTGCCTTCATCGAGCGCATTGATATTTTCCCGAAAAAACAGCCGGATGGCAACTGGATTCGGAACATTGTATTCGCCTTCCCTGTTCCCCACGATGAAGCCGATTGAGCAGTAAAATGCGAAATTAAAACGCAGATGCGATGAAATTTTGAACGAATTTCAAGCGGCATCTGCGGTACTACACCACAACTACACCAATTTTGGGATGTTTTCCCGAAAAGGAGCCTTACAAAGCGGTGTGGTGTAAGAATCGAATAGACGGATTGGTGTAGTAGGTACACCGAACCCCAAACGCAAAAATGCGGCAGCTATGTTGTGAAAATACAACGTAGCTGCC
>OBAG01002068.1_pt1 | contig 11043 bp, 9 predicted proteins | sample 1517701 | NCBI WGS metagenome assembly OBAG01 (sample SAMN04571702, study PRJEB22368) | human gut metagenome | biome: human gut; material: stool | host: Homo sapiens | place: Luxembourg | collected 2012-09-07 | reverse complement strand
CGGCGGCCGCCGTCCGGGCTTCCAAGGCCCGGCGGATGATGGATGACTGGAGCACCCCCTTCCTCACCGTGGCGGAGGGGTGGTATCTGGCTACCTCTGCCGGGGAGGAATTCTTTGGAGAGCAGCCGGGCTTTGCCGCGGGAAATTCCCTTCACGCCATCGTACTGGCGGATGACACACTGCCCCAGCCCCGTACCCTGACTCCGGCGGAGCGGCTGGAACGGGCGGTGTACCGCCGTCAGGAGGGGGCCGTACAGGCAGTCTGGTCCGCCGGAAGAAAAATCTACGCGAAGCCGTAAGAAAGTTGTCCGCAAGAGTTTGGAACATAAAAAACGCAGCCGTTTTCGGGAGATTATCCCGAAAACGGCTGCGTTGTTTTGCATTTCTTTGCGGTCGCGGCGTATTCCATTGGTTCTGTTGGAATTACTGCACGGTGACGGGCTTGGGATACACGCCCCGGAAGTCGAACCAGCCCCGGGGGTCCCGGATGGCACCCAGATAGGTGTCCCGCAGCTTCCAGGCCGTTCCAACCGTGTAGAGGGGGGATATGGCGCAGTCGATCTCCAGCAGCAGGTCCTCCGCGTCATGGAGACAGCCCATACGGGCCGAGCCGTCCTCTGCACCGGCGATGATGGACATCAGCGTATCGTAGGCGCTGTTTTCATAGTGGAGGAAGTTGTCTCGATTGCCGGTGGTCCAGTCCATCAGGAAACATTCCGCATCGCTGCACACGGCGCTGACGGACATACCGGCCAGCGTGTAATTCCCGCTGCGCATAGCGGAGGCCAGCTCCGCCGGCGTTACGGCTCTGGGCGTCACGTTCACGCCCAGATAGTAGCCCCACATACCGCACAGGGCCATGGCCACGGTCTTGTTGCTGCCCTGATCCACATAGAGATATTCCAGAGCACCCAGCTCCGCACTCAGGTCGCTGCCCCGGTCATATCCGGCATTCTGCATCAGGTCCACAGCGTCCTGGCAGCGGTCGGCGTAGCTTTCCGGATCGTTGTCCAGCAGGCTGCCGCCGCAGGCGCGGAAATCCAGATCTGCGTTGTCCTCCGGCACACCGGGGGGCACCAGTCCCTCGGCGGGCTGTGCCGTAATCCCCGCCATGGCGGTCAGCTGTTCCCGGTCGATCACCAGGCTCAGGGCCTTGCGGATGGATTCATCCTCCAGACGGCTGCAGTTGAACATGACGGAGTAAGTCTCCAGAACAGGCTCTGCCTGCCAGGTCTCATCTGCTTCCATCTGCTCTGCCATCTCCTCCTCCGTCAGAGGCCAGACAGCGTCTACCACGCCCTGATCATACAGGACCTCCGCCGTCTGCGTGTCTCCGAAGCAGAAGGTCAGATCCTCCGGACCGGTCAGCTTTTTGCCGTAGGCAGTATTTTCCGTCAGCGTCAGAGCGTTTTCGTCCTCTGCGGAGGCAGTATAGGGACCATTGGTCACCAGACGGGTGGGATCGGACCACCAGCGACGGGGCGTCTCATCCTCTTTCAGATTATCGTTGGCGGCATCCGCCTCCTGCTTGAGCCGCTGTACAACATCCTGCCGCAGAGGCATGGTGGCGATGGAGGTGCAGACCTCCCGCAGGAACCAGTCATAATGACCGGTCAGGGTCACCACAAGGGTGGTGCTGCTTTTTGCGCTCACCGCCAGCAGACTCATGTCGCCGGAGGCCTGAGCCTCCGCATAGCCGCTGACAATGGACAGCAGCGGGGCATACACGGAGCCGGTAGCGGGGTCCGCCAGACGCTGCCAGGCGTATACAAAGTCGCTGGCCGTGACCTCTACGCCATCGGACCACTTGCCGCCCCGGAGGCGGAAGGTGTAGGTGACGGTGCCATCGCTGTTCTCCTTCATGTCCACGCTTTTGGCGGCACCGGGGACTGCGATGGCCTGGCTGTTTTCGCCCGTTTCCAGCCGCATCAGATTTTCATAAAGGTGGTTCAGGATGGTCTGGTCCCCGATCCGCTGGGCGTAGATAGGATCATAGGTGGCGGGAGTCTCTCCCACGCAAACGGAGAGAGATGCCCGGCCGTCTGCCGATTCCTTCCGGCCGCAGGCGGTCAGGAGGGTAACGCACACCAGAACGCTGAGACACAGCGCTGTCAGGCGCTTCCATAATTTCATAGGGACTCCTTTTATGTTATGCCATGGTCAGGCTGCCGTTTTCATCGAATTTCACCGGCAGGATCTCATTGCGGGTATTCTTGGCAATATCGTCGATCCGGATCTTGGAGGGGAAGTCCGCCACAAAGCTGACGGCCACGCCCTGCCGCTTGGCCCGGCCGGTACGGCCGATCCGGTGGACATAGTCCTGATTTTCATCGGGAATGTCGCAGTTGAACACGATGTCCACATCATCCACGTCGATACCCCGGGCGGCCACATCAGTGGAGACAAAGACCCGAAGCTTGCCCTTGCGGAACAGATCCATTACCTGCTCCCGCTTCTTCTGGGGAATGTCCCCGTGGATGCACTGGGCGTCGATGCCCCGCATCTGCAGGAACTTGGTGATGCGCTCTGTGCTGCCCTTGGTGTTGCAGAACACCATGCAGCGGTCAAAGCCCGTCTCGTTCAGGATCTTGGCAATGGCCTCCGCCTTGCCGTCGAAGCTGACGTCCATGCGGAACTGCTTGATATCGGGCTTGTTCTGCTCGTCCTCCCGGACGGTGACCTCCTCCGCGTCCCGCTGATACACCCAAGCGATGTCCATGACCTCACGGGAGATGGTGGCGGAGAACAGTCCCAGATTTTTCCGCTTGTCCATGCGGTCCAGCAGCCGGGTCACGTCATGGATGAAGCCCATGTCCAGCATCCGGTCCGCCTCGTCCAGCACCACGGTTTTTGCCGTGTCCACCCGGACGGTGCGGCGCTTCATGTGGTCGGACAGCCGTCCCGGCGTAGCCACTACAATCTGAGGATGCTTTTTCAGCGCGTCGATCTGGCGGCCGATGGGGGCGCCGCCGTACAGGCACACTGCCCGGATGCCGGGTTTATAGGTGTAGAGGATCCGCAGCTCATCGGTGATCTGGATGGCAAGCTCCCGGGTGGGGGCCAGAATCACCGCCTGAACGCTCTCGTCCTCCGGGTCGATATGCTCCACAATGGGGATGCCGTAGGCAAAGGTCTTGCCTGTACCGGTGGGGGCCTTGGCGATCACGTCCCGCCATTCCAGCATGGGAGGGATGCAGCCTGCCTGCACCGGGGTGGATTGTACAATATTGCGCTCCATTAAAGCGCGCAGAATTTCCGGTGACAGCTCCAATGTGTCGAACCGGACGCCTTGAGTCAGTTCCATGATTAAATTCCTCGCATTTGCAGATATTTGCACATAATTAAAAATATTATACACACTTTCAGGCCATTTGTAAAGGGGACGTCCTGGACGGCTTTTTTAATTCCGATGCACGGTTTCGTGCAATTTTTTACCTTCGGCGGCATATACTGAGTAAGTTGTAAATGCAGATATCGCAAAGGAGGGAAGCGTATGGAGCCGAAAAAGCCTATGGGTGATGTGGATGATCTGATCTTTCAGGACGCCTGGGAGGTCAGTCAACGATAAAGGACTGCCGCTAAGCGGCAGTCCTTTTGCTGTGCGGGTTTGCCATGCAAAAGCATAGCGAAATAAGAAATGTGCCATTTCCTCGCTCCTGCGGGGCAACCGGAAATGATGCGCGAAACCTTCATGCACTGGCATTTGCGCATGTTCGCGGTGCGCTGCCATGCATGAAGTTCTATACAATGAAGCCGCCGTCGGCGGTGAGGACCTGACCGGTGATGAAGCCTGCCCGCTCCGAGGCGAAGAACGCCACGGCATAGGCGATATCCTCGGGTGTTCCCAAACGGCCCAGAGGCGTCTCGCGGATCAGCTCCTCCACGGTCTCCTGTCCCAGTACCTGCACCATGTCGGTGTTGATGACGCCGGGGGCCACGCAGTTTACCCGGATGCCGGAGGGGGCCAATTCCATAGCCAACGACCGGGTCAGGGCGATGATGCCCGCCTTTGTGCAGGAGTAAGCCACCTCGCAGCTTGCCCCCCGCTGGCCCCAGATGGAGGAAATATTTACGATGCAGCCCCGTTTTTCCGAGATCATGTGAGGGAGGGCTGCCTTGACGGTGTTCCGGGCGCCGCTCAGATTTACCGCCAGATACCGGTCCCACATCTCGTCGGTGGTGTCCTGAAACAGCCCCTGACCCGACACACCGGCGTTGTTTACCACCAACTCTACCGGGCTGAAGGTCTCGCCCAGCTTCCGGACCATCTCGGCCACGGCGGCGCTGTCCGCGACATCGGCCTGGAACATGGCGGCATGACAGCCCGCTGCTGTCAGTTCCTCCACCAGCTCCCGGGCCTTGTCCGCCCGGTTCAGGTAGTTGATGCCCACAGCCCAGCCCTGATGAGCTAATTCCCGGGCCACGGCCCGACCAATTCCCCGGGACGCGCCGGTGATCAATGCGGTTTTCATAAGATACCCCCAAACAAAAACTTCCAGTGAAGCGTTAACGAAAAAGAAAAACCACTCCGATGGAGTGGTTTTTATGGTGGAGACGAAGAGGATCGAACTCTCGACCTTACGGATGCGAACCGTACGCTCTCCCAGCTGAGCTACGCCCCCATACAGCCCTGTTATTATAGCAACATTTCCTGAACTTGTAAAGGCCTTTTGCGGGAAAAATCAAAAAAAGATCGGCCTGCGCATACAGCGGCGGCCCGGAATGACTCCGGGCCGCCGCTGTCAGATTATATGTAGGAATGCTCCACCTGAATCACGGGGACATAGTGGCTGTCAAAGGTACGGATGAGGGCCCGGAGCTGCCGGGCTACCTCAGCGTCCTCCAGCCGGAAGCCGAAAGGCGTTACCACGTCAAAAATCAGGTTGGTGTGGGTGGGGCCGGGGACCATGCGGAAATCGTGGATACTGAGGGCCGGATCGATGCAATGGGCCAGCTCTGTGATCTTATTCCGGAGGACAACGGTCGTGCTGTCATCTGTGGCGATGGGGTCCATGTGGATCACCGCCTCGCAGCCCAGCTTCCGGTGCAGCTCCTGTTCGATGTTGTCGATGGCGTCATGGATCGTCATGACGCTGCCGGTGGCCGGGACCTCCGCGTGGAGGGAGATCATCACCCGGCCGGGGCCGTAGTCATGAACCACCAGATCGTGAATACCGGAGATCTCTTTGTGAGCCATCACCAGATCTTCAATTTCTTTAACAAATTCCGGCGTGGGGGGCTTTCCAAGCAGGGGATCGATGGTGTCCTTGGCGGCGTCTATGCCGCCCTTGAAAATGAACAGTGCCACCAGAATACCCACCCAGCCATCCACCGGGAGCTGGAAGTAATGGCCAATCAGAGTGGCGACCAGAACGGCAGAGGTGGACATGCAATCTCCCAGCGAATCCGCTGCTGCCGCCAGCAGCGCCGGTGCGGAGAGTTTTTTGCCGAGGGAGCGGTTATACATGGCCATATACAGCTTCACGCAGATAGAAACAGCCAGAATCCCGATCACCAGCCAGCTGAACTCCACCAGAGCGGGGTGCAGGATCTTATTCAGGGACTCCTTGGCCAGTTCCACGCCCATCAGCAAAATCAGCATGGATACCGCCAGACCGGAGAGGTACTCCGCCCGGCCGTGGCCGAAGGGATGGCCTGGGTCCGGCGCTTTGGCGGCAATGCGGAAGCCCAGCAGCGTGACCACAGAGGAACCGGCATCAGAGAGGTTGTTGAAGGCGTCCGCCGTGATGGCGACGGAGCCGGAGAGGGTCCCAGCAAAGAACTTGCCCAAAAACAGCAGCAGGTTCAGCCCGATCCCAACAGCGCCGCAGAGAATACCGTAGGCCGTCCGTAGCTGAGCGGGGCTTTTCCCGTCGCTTTTGCAGAAGAAACGGGCCAGAAGCGAGATCATACAGTTTTACACCTTTCTTTTTGAGAATAGAAGGAGACGGTCACTTCCCGCCGGGAATGACCAGCTTCATGTGGCAGCAGAGATCGTCCAGATCCCGGTCGGTGGCGGCGCTGAGCCGCAGGCGGGCGCCGCAGTCCCGGCATGTCAGCTCCACCGCGTCCCGGCGGATTTCCATGCTGTAATCGTGGCTGCCGCAGCCGCAGGTGATACCGTTGGGCCGGGCGGCGATGTCCTTGAGCTCCGAGAGGAATTCGTACATGATCACATTGTCGGTAAAGGCCTCCGCCTCGCCGCTGTTCTCCTGCGCCTTTTCCTTGGAGATGGCAATGCTGGCCTCCCGGAGGTGATGTTCCACTGTGCCCTCGTCGCCGATGAAGCAGCAGAACTGCTTGCTGTCCGGGCAGCTGAGGGCGGTGGCGGCGTGGAGCATCCGCTCTGGCGGACAGACAGCCTCGTGGGTCTGGCCGCAAACGCCGCAGGGCACCAGAATGTGATAGTTCTGGCCGTCATAGTTCGTCCGCAGGACACTGCCGCCGCAGGAACATTCGATCTCGGCGTCAGACGCTTCCAGCGCAAATACGGAGCGGGCACCCATTACCTGCGCACCGCATTTCGGGCAGATATAGCCCAGAGTTCTCATATCGTCAGCCATAGAGGGCCTCCTTGCATGATTGGTCAGATTTGGATATCCTGCGCGTGGGGCAGGTGAGATTGTGTATAGAGGAATACCTTGTCACCCGCCAGCAGCTTCAGGCCGCCGTTGGGGATCAGCGTTCGGTTTCGGCGGCGGACCATGATGATGACCGTCTGTCGGGAAATGTCCAGATCCCGGAGCGGGTGGCCCACCCAGGGATGATGTGTCTGAAGGACGATCTCCTTTAGCTGGATGCGGACGTCATCCTCATAGACGCCTGCCCCCAGCACAAGATTGTCACCGGGGAGGAGCACCACATCGCCCCGGGGAACAATGATGTCCCGTCCCCGCTGGACGGCGGCGATGATGACACCCTCCGGCAGGCCCAGATCCCGCAGTGGGGCATTGGCCCAGCGGTCCCGGGGGGTCAGGTGGATGCGGATGAAGTGAATGTCTGCCTCCGTGCCGTATTCGCTGATCCGCTTGATGCGGGAATACTGGTCCACGAAGCCGGCAGAAATGATACCGGTGGGGATCGCCACCATGCCCACGCCCAGAAAGGTGATCAAAATGCCAAAGATCTTGCCAAGGGCGGTAATGGGGTAAATGTCTCCGTAACCCACCGTCAGCAGGGTGGATACCGCCCACCAGATGCCGGAAAAGGCGTTGGAGAACACCTGGGGCTGCGCGTCATGCTCCAGAGAGTACATACACAAACTGGAGGCGGTCATCAGCACCAGAATGATAAACACGGAGGAGAGAAGCTGCTGGGCCTTGCTGGTAAGGACCTGGGTAATAACGTTCAGAGAATCGTAATAGGCGTTGATCCGGAACAGGCGGAAGATCCGTACCACCCGGAACATCCGGAAGGCCACGGCCCCGGAGGGGAAAAAAAGGGCATGTAGTAAGGCAGAAAGCTCAGCAAGTCCACAATGCCTGAGAAAGAAAAAATGTATCGGCAGACGGCCTTCCATTCCTTCAGATTGGGATGGTGGTACTTGGCAGTCCAGATCCGCAGGACGCAGTCCACCGCGAAAAAGGCCACGGTGGCAGCTTCGATCCGCAGCAGCAGCGGACCGCAGGCGGCCTCTGCCTCGTCGAAGGTGTAGGCAATGGTGACCACCAGGTTTACCAGAATGAACAAGGTGTAGAAAATGTCATAGGCGCGGCTGATGAGATCGTCCGCCGTACCAATGTCAATAATGGTGCAGACCCGGCGGCGCAGGAACTCAAGAGACCTGAAATTCGGCATAACCGCCTCCTGATGTGTAGGTAGACGGTACACTGCCTGACGTGTACCGTCGGGAAATATCCTTATATTATAGTAATATCCCCTCGGAATGTAAACAGATTTCTTTATTTTGCGGAAAAGAAGCGGGGAATCCGGAGCGTAGGAGGATGTTCCACTCCGGCGCGGCTGGGGGCACTTGACACAGAGTTTACAAAAAAATCACAATTACTGCCTTGCAAACCTTCAAATGCAGACGTATAATCAGGATGAAAATTGAGAAAAGGAGGGATGTGCAATGACGATGAACAAGTTCATGGCAGATGTGGATGACCTGATTTTTGACGGTCAGGAGCAGAGCCACAGCGAACGGTAAAACCGGAAGAACCACGCCGAGAGGGCGTGGATTTTTTTATGCCTTTTTGAGGGTGCCAAAAATTTCGACCATGCGTAATCGTTTTTCTGAAATTTTTCGCAAACGTTTGAGAAAAAATCACGAAATTATTGCTGCTTTGACATATATTGAAAGAAAATGTGTCTTAATATATATAAAAAAATTTGATAATTCGCATATTTTATGAATGTTAAATGAAAAATAAAGACGAAAATTTAAAAGCTTTCAAGGAAAAAATTGGGCAAAACGTAAAACTTATTTAAAGTGATTTGCTCGTTAGGTAAATTTACTTGAAAAAAACGCGCGGTGTTGTTAGAATGATACAGCAAAGTTAGACACTCAATTTTATACAAAACGTTTAAGGAGTGGAAGGAATGGAAAACATCATTTGGGTAGTTTTGCTGTGCGCGGTTCTGGCTCTGCTGTTTGCCGCATGGAAGACCTCCGTGGTCTCCAAGGCTGACGCCGGTACGGAACGGATGAAGGAAATCGCGGGAAACATCAGTGATGGCGCCCGGGCATTTCTCTTCGCGGAGTACAAGATCCTGGTCATTTTCGTGGCGGTGCTGTTCGTGCTGATCGGCCTGTTCATCACCTGGCTCACCGCTGGTTGCTTCCTGATCGGCGCGGTCTTCTCTGTGTGCGCCGGTTATGTGGGTATGAACGTGGCTACCAAGGCCAATGTCCGTACCGCTGCCGCCGCTAAGTCCAGCGGCATGAACAAGGCCCTGGGCGTCGCCTTCTCCGGCGGTTCCGTCATGGGTATGTGCGTGGTTGGCCTGGGCCTGCTGGGCTGCGCCGCCATCTATGCCTTCACCGGCAACGTGGAGATTCTCACCGGCTTCTCTCTGGGTGCTTCCTCCATCGCGCTGTTTGCCCGTGTGGGCGGCGGTATCTACACCAAGGCTGCCGACGTGGGCGCTGATCTGGTTGGTAAGGTCGAGGCCGGTATCCCCGAGGATGACCCCCGGAACCCTGCCGTGATCGCTGATAACGTGGGCGACAACGTGGGCGACGTGGCCGGCATGGGCGCTGACCTGTTTGAGTCCTACGTGGGCGCTCTGGTGTCCGCGCTGACTCTGGGTGTGGCTGTGGTCGGCACCTTCAACGGCGCCGGCGCTCTGTTCCCCCTGATCCTGGCTGCCGCCGGTATCGTGGCTTCCATCATCGGCTGCTTCTTTGTCCGGGGCGATGAGAACTCCAACCCCCACAAGGCTCTGAAGATGGGCTCCTATGTTTCCTCCGCCATCGTGGTGGTCCTGTCTCTGGTTCTGAGCAATGTGTTCTTCGGCGGTATGGCCCAGGCCATCGCCATCATCGCGGGTCTGATCGTTGGCCTGATCATCGGTATCGTCACCGAGATCTACACCTCCGGCGATTATAACTCCGTGAAGAAGATCGCCCAGCAGTCCGAGACCGGCCCCGCTACCACCATCATCAGCGGCATCGCCGTGGGCATGATGTCCACTGCCGTGCCCATCCTGCTGATCTGCGTTGGTATTTTCGTTTCCTATCAGGTTGCCGGTCTGTACGGCATCGCTCTGGCTGCTGTCGGCATGCTGTCCACCACCGGTATCACCGTGGCTGTGGACGCTTACGGCCCTATCGCCGACAACGCCGGCGGTATCGCCGAGATGAGTGGCCTGGATCACAGCGTCCGTGAGATCACCGATAAGCTGGATGCCGTGGGCAACACCACCGCTGCTATGGGTAAGGGCTTCGCCATCGGCTCCGCCGCTCTGACTGCTCTGGCTCTGTTTGTCAGCTATGCGCAGGCTGTTGGCATCGGTGACACCGGCATCAACATTCTGGATTCCCGCGTGACCATCGGTCTGCTGATTGGTGGTATGCTGCCCTTCGTGTTCTCCGCTCTGACCATGGACTCCGTGTCCAAGGCGGCTTACAGCATGATCGAGGAAGTGCGCCGTCAGTTCCGCACCATCCCCGGCATCATGGAAGGCACCGGCAAGCCTGACTACAAGTCCTGCGTGGCCATCTCCACCACCGCTGCTCTGAAGGAGATGCTGGTTCCCGGCGTCATGGCTGTTCTGGCTCCTCTGGCAGTTGGCCTCCTGCTGGGCACCGGCGCTCTGGGCGGCATGCTGGCCGGCGCTCTGGTCACCGGCGTCCTGATGGCCATCTTCATGTCCAACTCCGGCGGCGCTTGGGATAACGCCAAGAAGTATATCGAGGACGGCAACCACGGCGGCAAGGGCAGCGAAGCTCATAAAGCCGCTGTTGTGGGCGACACCGTGGGCGATCCCTTCAAGGATACCTCCGGCCCCTCCATCAACATCCTCATCAAGCTGATGACCGTTGTTTCTCTGGTGTTCGCATCCATCTTCTCTGCCAGCGGCCTGCTGTAAGGGAATCGTCAGAATTCAACAAGCTTTTCAGACCGGGCTTCCGTTCATGCGGAGGCCCGGTTTTTATTGTCTGTCAGATCGCGGTGGAAAAGCATTGGCGTTCTGTATTCTTTTTTTACGCATGGTGACGACCCTTGACAGAGTAATCGTTTGCCGGTATAATATCAACGAAAAACCGTCAAAATGCCGGTCAAGCCCAGGAAAAACCGGCAAAATTCGGAACGAATAGAAAAGGAGAGCGGACTATGATCTATTCCAGCGAAGTACAGCGTATGTGCCCGGTGGCCAAGGGCGCGTATCACGGACCGGCCCCCATCCCTGAAGAAGGTAAGTGGGTTCAGGCCAAGGAAATCAAGGATATCAGCGGTCTGACCCACGGCATCGGCTGGTGTGCTCCTCAGCAGGGCGCCTGCAAGCTGACCCTGAATGTGAAGGAGGGCGTCATCGAGGAAGCGCTGGTGGAGACCATCGGCTGCTCCGGCATGACCCACTCCGCCGCTATGGCATCTG
>OBAG01002066.1_pt1 | contig 11055 bp, 13 predicted proteins | sample 1517701 | NCBI WGS metagenome assembly OBAG01 (sample SAMN04571702, study PRJEB22368) | human gut metagenome | biome: human gut; material: stool | host: Homo sapiens | place: Luxembourg | collected 2012-09-07 | reverse complement strand
TCACACCCTGAACATTATAGTGGTGGAAAGTTTCACAACTCCCCACCACTATTGTCCCATGTCTGTCCAGCCGCTGCCTGCTTTGACGGTTACGAGCAAGCTATTATATATGACGCCCGACTTCCTAAAACGCAACAAAATTCTCCCCAAATCATATGTGTTTCTGAAAAAGCATAGGCGCAAATCGTTTTCTTAACGATTTGCGCCTATATGTAATGCTATTCATTATGCATAGCTCTATTCATTGCCTGCGTACACGCCGTTCGCAATACTGATAAACTCATCTACAGCAATACCTCTTCCCCAGACGTGAATCAGTTGTCCCTTATCTTCATCAGTCCATGCAACAGAAAAGGTGCTATATTCTTCTGTCTTCTCCTCATATAAAGAAACTTCTTTGCCATGAATAAACACTGATCTTCTTTCCATATTTTCTGTATCGAAATCAGAGACCAAGGTCTCTGAGATTTTCATGGTAGTGACGCTTACCTCTTCTCCGTTATTTCCACGAAGTTTTACATATCTCGCAAAATCATTCTCCCATTCATCAGCAACGCTTAAATTCTCCGGAATCCACGACAGCAACTGCGTGGAGCCCATATTGGAATCGCTTTTTGCTGAGTCGTTCATGGAGGGGCTACCGAACTGTATCGTTGCATGATCTCCAAACGTCTCAATAATCATATTCAAAGTTTGAACGCGAACAGGTGGGAATGCTGCAAACGCTGTTGTAAAGAGTAACATTGCTATTAATGCTACTGCAGAAGCCACACGAAAGGCTTTTGCAACTGTATGGCGTATTGCGGTTTTATTTTCCTTTGCAAACTCCTTTTTTATAGTATGCAAGCACCGGGTATTCAGTTCTTCTGGAACCTCTGCACTTAAATCACTATTGAGGCTGTCATTCAATTTCTCAAACTTTTCTCCTTCAGACTCTGCTACATCATCCATCAGTAATTCAAATAACGCATCTTCGTATTGCTCGACCAACTGTTCACGCCTTGTCATGCATTTCCACCTCCCTTTCCATTATATTTAAGATTTTTCTTCTTGCTCGAGTCAGCTTCATTCGAACGCTTCCTGGCGAGCATTCGCAAATTTCCGATAATCGATTATCATCATATCCTAAAAAATACTTTCCTTCAAGTAGTCTTTGTTCATCAGGCCGCAATACTTTCATAGCCTTACGCAAATCTTCGATTCTCTCATTTCTTAATAAGATATCAATAGAAGAGGGCGACGTTGGCAAAAAATCTTCCGATGTTTCGGACAGCGGTTCAGTATACCTTTTTTCTCTATTTTGACGACACGACGCATTTATCGCTGTATGCCTAACCGTAACTACGATGTAATTTGTCAATTTAGGTTTTGTTAGCGTTTTTAAGATATCAACTTTAGCTATTAAATTAGTCAAGCTCTCTTGAATAACATCTTCGCATTGTTGCCGATCAGGCAGCATCTGATGAGCGATATAGTACATTAATCGCCCATACTCATTATAAATATGTATAATAAATCTTTTGCTAGATCGGCGGAGAAATATCTGGGCCGATGATGGCTGGGCGCTTATGGGAGATGTACAGAGACGATGACAAATAGACGCACAAGGCGGGAACATCTTCAATGATGTTCCCGCCTCTACTATTATGAGTGTTGCGATAGAAAACCATCGCCTTTTTCGTTCCTCTCAACCGTCCAGGACCGTTTTCTGCCGGTAGCACTCCGCAATATAATCGCGGGGCTGATAATAGAAGGCAGCATTATAGTCCGAAAGCAGACTGTCGATCCAGGAGGTAAAGACCTGCAAGATGGTTTCTACGATGTTGTCCTCATCGGACACATCCTCGATGAGCCTTGCATAGACCTTTCCCATCGTCCACACATCGGGGACTGTATATCTTGCCTCAGCAAGATTGTCAAAGTCTCCGCCTTGCAGTGAAAATTCCGTGATCACATCGTCCGCGACCTTTTCGATCGGCTCACAGTGCAGAATGTCTGCATTGCGGTAGAGCGTCTGAATGCCGGCCTCGCCCAGTTCCGCAGCCACCTTACCGCGCCGCATGTGAAGGGAGCGGCCAAGCTGTTCGATCAGAGAACAGGTGAAAAAGAGCGCGTCATTGTTTCTCTTGCACATTGGCGACATAGCTCCTTTCAAATTTCAGTGCAGCGAGAGCACGTGCAGTGTGGAAGCTGATCTGATGGGTGGGATACTTGAATTTTGCCAATTCCCAGAAAGCAGCTCTGGAGATCTCACCATCCAAAAAGCTCTGCACATAATTGAAGATGGTATCGTCCGCCATCGGGCCTTCCACCACATCATAGTCATGGGGAACTCCATTCCGGCATGCCGCAATAAAATCCAACCATTCATCGCTCATTTCCGGAAAGCGCTTGATCTTGAGCTCGGTCTGGTCATCGAAGGAATAGACATTGACAACCCCGGCTTTTCCAAAGCGCGTTGCCCAGCGCAGCGCCTGCTGTTCATAGGAGGTGCAGTAAAAGCCCCAGTAAAAATCCTTATGGAATTTTTGAATGCGGATCTCGGGTTGTTCCACAACCACTCTGCTTCCATGGTAAAGAGTCTGCATAACCGTCCTCCTTCATCTTTATATTTCATAATATTATAGCCTGTTTCCTTTCTGTGCGCAACCAATATCATACGCGATCCAGTACAATTTCCCCGACGATCTGATCCCCGGTCAGTTCACTGGTACGGTAAATATTCTGGCAAAAGGGTTTCAGGCTGAAATCCATGCCGGCGTTTCCCTCATCCAGCAGAATCCCTGTGACGGTGAAGCGAAGCTCTGATTGCGCCTTTTGCAGCATCTCCACACAGGTTTCTGGCAGTGAACACTCACCGTCCGTAATAAACGCGATGTCAGCATTTTCAAAGCCGCCCTCCCGCATAAGGCGTTCCGCCTCCGCAAGCGGCGTTTGAAAATCCGTGCCGCCGCCCAAGAAGGTTTCCGCCGCGTGCAGCTTCTCTTCAAGAGAAGACTGCCCGGGAAGAAATACATCCGTTTGAAAGCGGCCGGGGCCGGAGAAATGAACAAGAGCGAATTTCCGCCCCTCGCTCTGCGCGATCTCCAGCAGCGTCAGGGCAACAGCTTTTCCCCACGCGGCCAGATCTCCCGCAGTAGAGCCGGATTCATCCAGGCAGCATATGATATCACCTGCGCCCTTATAGACCGGCTCCCGCCGGCGGTATTGCTTGATCTGCCGGTGCTGATACTTCCGCAGGAACAACGGCAGCGTTTCCGGCACAGCAAGCATGGCAAGCTCGGAGGTTAGTGCGCGAGATAGATCATTTCCCAGCTCCAATGCATATTTTTCTCCGCGGCCATAGGCATAGCCATTGCGCTTGCCCTGCGCAAAAATTTCCCGGAAACGCCCCAGATAGCGGGAAATGTCCTGCAGCGTTTTACTATCGCGCACACGCTCTAAAAGCGCCGCATTTGCGTCTGTCTTCCGCATATCACCGGGGGCGTCGCTCCATGCGCCGAGGATCGTCTGTACTTCTTCCGCCCTTTCCGCGGCAGCAGACACCGCGCGGGCGATCAGCGCACCGGCTTCTGCCTGATTCTGCGCAAGGCCAGCGTCAACGAGCTTATTGACCGCATCTGCCTGCCGCCGTTTGCTCTCGGCGTCATTGGCGGCTTTTACCACAGCGGCACTCAGAGCCGGATCGTCCTGCGGAGCCCCACGAAGCTGCTCCAGCAGTGCCGCGAGCTTGTCCTCTGCGGTTTTCTCTGCCTGCTCCAGCTTTTCCAGCGTCTGCACAGCGCCAGGTTTTCCGCCCAATTGGGAAAGTAAGTTATCCAATTCTCCCGAGGTCTGGGCAGTAAACTCTGCCGCCGCTTCATAGGCCGGAAGCTCCCGCCCTTCACACACCGCCTTGAGCGTAGGATATCACCGATATATTTTGCAGTCGTAACATATCCGGTCGCCGCGCGATAAGATGCTCTCCCTGCGTAGGTGGCAACAGCTTTGTACTGAGCAGGCACGAGAATATCATCGACCAACGACGTTCCCTGCACCTGCCAATCTACCGATTGGAGCTGAACTGTTACGCCATTTTTTGTAGTCGTATCAGGGACGTAAGCCATGTCGTTCGTATCGAGATTGTCAATTTCTTTGGTCGCACTGACGGTGTAGCTCTTCGTTGTGTAACCAGACGCTACCGTGCTGATCGTCGAGTGGTCAAGATAGAGCGTTCCTCGAAATTCTCCGTCGTCATACTCGATGGACGGGGATAATGCCTTCAGCACCACAGACAGATCACTCTTCTCCGTGTCTGCTGTTACGGTCTCAGTGTGATGCTCCTTCTCCGAATAGGACTGCTCTTCCTTCGTCATGGACGAATAGGTATAAGTATATCCGTCGTATTCAAAAACATCATCGATCAGTGACTGCGGATCTGTGTCTAGTGCGACCGTATAGATCTTAATATACTGCCGTACACCATTGAGGTCCTGAATGGTCGTATTAGTCGGTACTTCCATTGCAAAAGCACTGATGGAGCATGCAGCAGAAACCATCAGGGCGATACAGGTACTAATGATTTTTTTCATGTGCGTTGTGTCCTCCGTTTCATAATGATAATTCCGGCAACAACAATTGCGGCCGAAATGCGGTAAATCAGCTTTTTCACGCCGTGGCCTCCCTTTGAAAATCGAAGTTGCTTGTACGATCCGGATGCTGCTGGATGTCTGACAGTATGTACAGAGATTGATCCAGAGCTTTCATCGTATCCCGAGGCTGCCGCTTGATAAAGGACGTCAATAAAATAACATCCTCATTCTGCACCGTGAAAACGATTCGAATGAGGACTTTGCCCTTTTCACGCAGTTCATACATCTGACTGTATCTCTCCAGTGAAAAGTGCTTAAAATGAGGTTCCTTTAGCTCACAGGCAGAAAGATTTCTCAGTCGAAAGATTTGCCACAGGAGCTTAGCCTTGAGTTTCCCGTCCAGAGCATCAATGAAAGCGTAGAGCGGAGGTTCCGCTCCGGGCGGGCAGTAGACTTTAATTGCTCGCATAAATCACATCACCTCCAGTTCTTTTAAATATTCCCTCAGATAACTGAGAAATCCTTCAATGAATGGCGGCACCAATAATTTACTGCCGGAGATCCACCAGATAGCTTCTGGGACAGGATGGTTCATCGCGTCATACTCTGAGCAGATCATTAAGACTACTCTCTGCGCCTCTACATTTTCAGACTTACAGAAAGCCTGACATATTCTGGATACGGTTTGCATTTCAACATAAGAATCACAAAGAGCGTCAAAGAATAGGCCTGCGCAAAGATGGGCAAGGAAATTTACTGCATCCGCATTCACATCCCCGTTGCAATCAAGCAGCCCCATGTGTCTGTGCCTCTGTGCAGCCGCCTCATCAAACGGGCCAACGCTGCGGTTCCATAGGTTGTTCATTTTTCACCTCGTTCAAAAGGAAAGGCCCGGCACCTTACGGTGTCGAGCCTTTCAGCAAATTATTCAATTATTTTAAGATCTTACATGAAAGCGGCCTATTCATCCAGCATGAGCTGTCCATCAATCGCCTTTTGTTTCAGGCGTTCCATCTGCTCGCGCTCTAACTGCGCAATGCTCTTTTCAGGTGTTGGAAGATCCTCCGGCATAGTGCCGTCGATCTTTCGGATTGCCTCCCTTACTTCATTCCCGACAGCATAATGAACAGCGGTTGCGGCATCGGAAGTCGAAACTTGATCCTTGCGCAGCTTTTCCTCAGTCTGCGAAATGCGAAACAGGTTAGCAATCAACTCCGTGCTCCCCATGTAATCAAGTATCTTTTGGCCGATGGCAAGTCCCTTTCTGCGGTGAATATCATCTACTGTCATTCCGCCATACAAGCCCATATATCCGGCATTCTGAAAGATTGCAAATTCTTCCGCCGTGATAACGCCTGCGTTTCGCGCGGTCTCTGCCAAAAGCTGATTCCACTGCTTGATATCACCGCGAACCACAAGCCTGCGACTATCCTCATCCAGCTGATTAAAGCGGTCTGCGACCTCCTGCCGGTAGGTTTGAATTGCAAAGTATGTCTGCCCAAGAGCGATCACCTCTTTGCGCGGATCACCATTCTGGACGATCAGATAGCAGGCATAACGCGAAAGCTCGTAATCAAGGATGTCTTTTACTCCTCCATTCGGCATGGGAGATGTTTTCCTGACCTCAGGAAAACATTCCAAGGTACTGCGTCCACTGTTCTCGCAGGCAATCATGGCACGCTTGATAACCTTATAGAAGTTCTCCCATTTTGCATAGTCCAGCACGGGAGCAAGCTCCCTTGCTGCCCAGTATTCTGATCCATCTGGACGGATTCGCTTGATATCTTCAAAGCACTTATACTCTTTTGCAGACAATGTGCTCATCGCGCATACTCCTTCATTGTTTTTACTCCATATCAAGAAAACTCTATTCGCTTTTTGAATCATCCTGACGGGCAACCACCTGTGCCGATGCTTCAATTATTTCTGTGACCACCGCATTTAACTGAGCAGCGTTCTGCGAAGTGATAACAGGCTGACCGGTTTCCGCCTCAAGCTGTTGCCGCGCAACATTTGCAACATTGCCGCCACGCTTGGCAACCTTTACGCTCTCATCAAAACCAACGGGTTTTGATGCCTTGGAAATATCCCGCGTGGATGCCTCAGCCAGCATAGTCAGCACAAGTTCAGTATCGCTCATGTTATCCCGCAGATTTTCTTTTTTTAGTCCCTTGAGATTTTTGTACTGCCGGGTCGTCATACCGGACCACGCCCTTGAAATCTCATCGGTCAGGATCGCAAATTCCCGTCCCTTTTCAACTCCGCGCTTCTGCCATTCGTCGGTGAGTTCATTGCGGATACGGATAGAAAGGAGCCTTTGGTGAACCCAGTCCGGGTCATAGCCCTTTTTGAGATAGGTTTCTAAAGCACGGTCAATGGCCTGTTCCGGGTCAATGGTTTCCTCGATGCGCTCGCGGCCAACCTCGGCAAGCCATGCTCGTATGGGTTCGGCTTTTGGCGAGGGGACAGACTGCATAATACGAAGAAGCTGTTCTGTATTCGCCACATCAGTCAGTCTCATTTTCCCATCTGGAGCAGTCATTTTGAACTGTACGATTTTTTCGTACAGTTCAACGGCGCCTTCTGCTTTCAGCTTTCGCTTCAAATCACTCCAATATCGCCGCGGATTCTCGCTGCCTGTCAGCACACGAATTACATCGACAACAGAGAAATACCATTCTTCCTTATCTTCATCCCAAGCTGTGCGAATCTTTTGATCTTCAAAAAGCTGGATTTTTTCCTGTTCGCTCATAGCGTTCGGTATCCTTTCTTTTATTCTTTTTTATTATACATCAGCCGACCCGCTGCCGCAAGAACGCCAAAAACAACTCTTCAAGTTCCTTATCGCTACCCAGCTTTTCAAGGTACGGAGCGAACTTCCTGCGGTCAAAGCTGATCTTCTTTGGAGGTGCAGTACGGCGCTGGGCTTCCTCGGCGCGAGCCTGCCGCCATACAGCGTAAATCTCCTGTTTTTCCACAGAAGGGGGCGGACAGGTGCGGGTGATTTTCTGCACCGTGGCCTTATTGAGCGTGTAGCCCTCGATAGAGCACATCGCCACAAATGCCTGCTGGGTGGCTGCGTCGTAGTCAGCAATCAGCTCAGCGCAGGCAATCGGCAGCCTGCGTGGAGTGCTTTCCAAAATCTCCGCAAGCGGTCCAATCAGGCTCGCCAGCTTGATTGCTTTGCGGATCTCGTACTCGGTCACACCAAAGAAATCCGCCACGAGTTTACGGGCATTGTACCTTTGGCGATTCTCGCCAAAGGTACTGTCCGTATCGCCCTCTTGCAACTTTTGGCGAGAATCGCCAAAAGTTGTTTCTGCTTGATTTGCATCCCACTGACCGTGCCGATTGTTTTCGCGCAGCAGCGCACGATATGCCTTGCCACGCTCAATGATGGTAAGGTCTTGACGCCGCAGGAGGTTGGTGGCAACAGCAATAGAGACAGCCCTTGCGTCGTCGGCACTCACCACCTCGGCTGGGATCATGTCATGCCCGGACATCTGCCATGCCTTCGTGCGGTTGTGACCGGCGAGGATCTCATAATCGTTGCTGCCCGAGATAGGGCGGACGATAACACGCTCGTAGATCCCCTGCTCGGCAAGCTGCTGTGAAAACGCTTTGAGCTTTTCTGGCGGATAGGGACGGAACCCGATGTCGGCAGTAAAGAATGGGCGAAGCCTTTCTATCGGCAGATCACAGAATCTCGATGCCTCCGGTGCTGGCGCACCTCTAAACAGCGTTTCATACGCCTCGTCGCCCACCACAATTTCAGCAGCCTGCTGTGTGGCGCTCATACGCTTTTTTAGCAGGTCATTCATGTCGCGTTTAGGCAAGATGAAGCACCTCCAGGGCAAGGCTGCGGTATGACTCGGCAGCAGGATTCTTAGGTGCATAATCAAGAATGCTCATTCCTGCAGCAGGGCACTCGGCGACCTTGATTGTCTGCTCGATCGGGCGCTCAAAAACATGGAGACTCTCGCCGTAGATATCATTTACACTGTTTCGAACGCTCTGACAGAGCTGAGGGCGCGATTGATACATAGTCAAGAGAATGCCTGCAATCTTCAAATCAGGATTAAATCGGTTCTGAACATTTTTCACCATTTCCAATACATCCGGAATTCCTTCACTTGCAAGGAAATGTGCCTGCACTGGAATAATGCAATAATCGGCAGCGGCGAGTGCGTTGATGGTCAAAAGCTCGTGTTTCAGTCCGCAGTCAATAATAATGTAGTCATACTGTTCGCGGAGAGAAACCAGCAGCTTCTCCATTATCTTCTCACAAAGGGTATCGGAGAAACCGGCGGCATTATATTGCGAAAGCTGCATGACCTGTAAGCGGGCCGCAGCGTCCGCAAGACGCTTATTGGCGGGAATCAGGTCAATACCGGTTTCGGTATGTATCACGGTGCGCGGAAGGTGCAGGTCTAAATCTTCTGGCGAGTCAATTTGAACGAGCACGAGTTTTGCCAAGGTGTTTTTCTGCTCCCCAGGCGTATAGCCCAATGCAGCAGTGAGGTTGCCCTGCGGGTCGTTGTCGATCAGCAAGACTCTTTTCTTCGCTGCCGCAAGTGCAGCACCAAGATTTAATGCGGTGGTAGTCTTCCCAACACCACCTTTTGAATTTGTAATAGATATTACTGTGCTTTCCTTCATAATTTTTTCTCCTAATACTTAAAAGAAGTTGACACTTTAATGACTCAAAATGCTGGTTAAAAATATTCTCCCAAGGTCATACTTCCCCAGCTTTCTATTCCACAATAGCAAACCGCTCTTCTAACACTCTTCTAACAATTTTCTTCAGAACCAGATTTTTTCAAACTCTGATTTTTCAATCGCCGACGCTTCCACTATGCCTGAAAGCCTTGTAACACAAGGGATTCAGAGGGATGCAGCGTGAACATACGTGAACAAGCGTAATCGCGCTTATTAGACTACGGACCAGAAGGCCGGGGGGTTCGAATCCCTCACGGCGTACCAAAAGTCCTTGAAATCGTCTGATTTCGAGGACTTTTGCTTTTCATAAGTTCCGTTTTTGGGGAGTTACTTTTTCCTGACCCAAACGCTGACCCCAACGGGATCGGGTAGCGGAAAGCATCAGACGGCACGGGAGAGGATATTGCCCATTGTTTGCGCTGCCTTGAGCTGCGCGTCGGTGGTGACGTGGGCGTAGGTGTCCAGCGTGAAGCCTGCGGAGTAGTGGCCCAGCATACTGCTGACCGTTTTCACGTCCACGCCGTTTTGCAGGGCCATCGTCGCGAAGGTATGGCGCAGGTCGTGGAATCGTATCCGTGGCAGCCCCGCTCGTTTCAGCACCCTCTGGAGCATATGCAGGACACTGTCCGGGGACATAGGGCCTCCGGTGGGTGACGGGAACACCCATTCGCTGTTTCCGACTTTGCATTTCTGCATTTTCAGTACGCTTATCGCGTCTGCCGACAGGGGCAGCGTTCGATAGGCGTTTTTCGTTTTCAATGGTGCTTCGACTACCTTGCCGTTCTGCCGCGAGATGGCCCGTTGGATTTTCAGCACACCACGGTCGAGGTCGACGTCCGTCCATTTCAGTCCCAACAGTTCGCCCCGCCGTAGGCCCGTGGCAAGGTCGAGGTAGTAGAGCTCGTACACGCCGCTGTCCCTGGCCTCCTGGAAGAAGGCGCTGAGCTGGTCGGCGGTCAGCGTTTTCATCTCCTTGTGTTCGACTTTTGGCAAGGCGCAGCCCTGCGTTGGATTCTTCGTGACGAGGTGCTGCTCGATGGCGAGATTGTACGCCGAGCCGATCATCTGATGGATGTTCCGCACGGTTTTCGGTGCCAAACCTTTCGGCTTTTTCTTGGCCTCAATGCGGTCTACCCGCCCGCCGTCCAGCAGATGTTTGTAGAACCGCTGTAAGTCCAGAGAAGTCAGGTCTGCCAGCGGGATGCCGCCGATCTGCGGCTTGATGTGGTTTTTCAGAAAGCCTTGCGAGGTTTTGAAGGTGGACGGTCTGAGTTTTACTCTGGCGTAGTTCTCCATCCACACCTCCAGCCAGCTACCTACCGTGTAGGTCTTGGCCCGTCCGTAGTCGATGCCGACGTTTTCCTCGATGGCTTTCTTGAGTTTCTCCTTGACTTCGGCCTGCGTCTTGCCGAGAACATTTTTGATGATGGACTTCCCTGTTTCGGGATCGTGACCGACTGTGTACCGGCCCTCCCATCGGCCATCCTTTCGTTTGCGGATGTTCCCTTCCCCGTTCGCTCGTCTTTTCGGCATAAAATCAGCCTCCTTTGCCAACGAACAATACCGTAATCAAGGGAACAAAGCTACCGGAAAACCGGACTGTTATCAGAAAGTTATCATTTGCCCCATCGGGGCTGTGCCGCCTTATCTTTGGCTACGCTGGAAGCTGTCTTCCAGACAGAGGTACAGCACCTGGCATGGCCGTGTGGCGAACGTCCAGAGTGGCTTGCCCTGCGCGGCGCAGAGACACAGCCACAGCGCCAGC
>OBAG01002065.1_pt1 | contig 11059 bp, 8 predicted proteins | sample 1517701 | NCBI WGS metagenome assembly OBAG01 (sample SAMN04571702, study PRJEB22368) | human gut metagenome | biome: human gut; material: stool | host: Homo sapiens | place: Luxembourg | collected 2012-09-07 | reverse complement strand
TCAACAGTCGGACAAGCGTTTTCGGTAAGGTATTTGACGAGTTCAGGATTGCCGACATTGTGGCCGCCTTTCATCGTGGCTTCATAGAATTTCTGAACAGAGTCGTCGATACCTTGAGGTTTCTGACGCTTGTCGTCGACAGCGTTTAAGGCGCCGCCGGAGACATTGGTAGAACCTCCGAGATAACCGAGTTTTTCAAGGATGACCACTTTCTTGGCGCCGTTTTCCAATGCAGATACAGCAGCAGCCAAGCCGCTTCCGCCACCGCCAATAATGACAACATCAGCCTTGTACTCAACGGGAGTAGAGGAGACGTGTGAGACTTTTCTTGTGTAGTTTTTCAGATCTTGATCCGTAGCTCCGGCCTTCTGAAGACAGGTTTTAACTGCAGATTTTAGTGCGAGGCTCGAGAGGGATGCGCCGGTAATGTTGTCAACACCGATTGTTTGGTCTTTTAGTATGGCGGCAGCTGTTTTGTCTAAAGCTACTTTGCCAACACCAAAACTCTCCAAGTTTTTACTGGTATCGATAGCTGCGATTTTGTGATCTTTAATGGTGACTTTGACAGTCATCGGAGCATTGTGACCGTTAACTGTCGTTTCGTATACTCCGTCAGTCAGTGCTGCTTGAGATTGACTGGCAAAAGCCATAGATAAAATGAATGGAATCAAAGCAATTTTTTTTCATCATCGATTCTCCTTGATGTGTTGCGAGACAAGAACATTTATAGCACTGTGTACTACCTAGGTAGTTTGCTAAATGTCAAAAGATCAAGAATAAAGGAAACGGATCTTAAAACGTCTACAACTTAGGATTAAGCTGTAGTGTTGTTTGTTACGAGAATAGATAAATAGACAAGGATTTCGAATGGCCGATCTCTCATTTCCGCTAGATAAGCCCTTATCGTCTCTTGGAATTAAAAGTCGCTTACTCCATCTAAACGGAATGCTCCATGCGGTAAGAAAATGGAAAGATCCGCAGGCGGATAAAGCCATACATCTTTTAGTCAAGGACAATATCGGAGTCGCAGGCTTTCCTACATCTGCCGGAAGCTACGCATTAAAAGACTTGGAACTTCCTGATGCTTTCTGCATCCAAAGACTGCGTCGGAATCCCAATATCGATTTCTTCGGCAAAACCCATCTGACTGAATTAGCTGGTTTTGTGACCTCGAACGTGTTGCCTTATGGTTATTCAGAACTGGGCGGTTTCGGACGAAATCCTCATGGAAACTTTCCTTGCGGAGGTTCAAGCTCCGGATCTGCCATAGCGGTTGCTGCCGGTTTTTGCGATGCAGCACTTGGCACAGAAACAAGAGGCAGTCTAATGATTCCAGGTTTCAGGAATGGCGTGTTTTCATTTAAACCGAGCAGAGGCTTGGTCTCAAGAACAGGAATTATTCCTCTGTCTTCGTCCTTCGATGCACCGGGTGTTCTGGCTCGAAATCCAGAGATCTTGAGAGAGGTTTTCTTGTTCATGGTGGGAGTGGATCCAGAGGACGATCAACCCTTTGAATTAACAAAAACGGAATCAAGTTTCAGTAGAAAACGAATCGTTTTTTGCGTGAACCGCAAGCTCGGAGAGATGGAGATGCTGCAAACCAAGCTGCATCCGTTCTTAAGTCAATTAAAACTCAAAGGGTTCGAGATTGCCTTTATTGATTTACCGGAAGTAGTTTTTGATTACAAAACAATTAGTTCGGCAGACATTCGATCCGATATGACGTGTTTTTTACAGCGATTCGGCTCAGATAATGAACCCCGATCTTTTGAAGAACTTGTGGAGCGGTATCGAGAAAGGCCCCATGCGCACCTATACGGTATGGAACGCTTGGAAGATGCGTTGGCAATGCCTCAAATCACAAAACCGGACTTGAAGAAACTTGTTCAGGAAAATGTGGCGAAAGCCAGAAACTTAATTGATGACATCCTTGCTCATTACGATGCTGATTTTGTGGGATTTTTGAACTTTGTAGATTGGTTCTCAATCGGAGGAGGGCCGAGCTGCACTTTGCCGGTTTCTTTTGAGACTAAACCGCCTATTTCTATAATGCTTGGCGCGCGTGTCGGTAATGATCTGGCCATTCTTCATCTTGTTAAAGAGTTGTCTGAAATAGCTAAAGCTGCACAACATGTTGAAAAATTAAGCAATAAAGCAGAATGATTATCCTCATCGCCGGCGACACCCATACAGGCAAGACAAATCTTGCTCAGAAACTTCTTGAGCATTACAAGATTCCGTATGTTTCGATTGACCACCTAAAGATGGGACTTATCAGAAGCGGTAATACTGGCCTCACTCCTGAAAGTGACGATGATACTTTGACGGAAAAGCTTTGGCCGGTCGTCAGGGAAATGATCAAAACTTGTATCGAAAACAACCAGAGCCTTATTGTCGAAGGCTGTTATATCCCATGGGACTGGAAAAAAGATTTCACAGAAGAAGAAGGAAAATCAATTAGTTATCTTTGTTTAATTTTCAGTCGAGCCTATCTGGAAAAGAACTTCAATCTGATCAGAAAACACGAAAACATCATCGAACAGCGGCAATGCTACGAGCTGGCTTTGGAAGACATGATTTCGTGTAATGAAAGAAATTTTCAAAACTGCTTGGAATACCACCTAGGTCATATTGACATAGATGACAAATACGAAGTTTTTCCGCAGGCCGTTGCCAGCATTGAAAAACAATTGAAAGAAGGTTCGGATTTCAAAGCTAGGAGAAATAGTCTCTAAGGAAATTAAATATTGAAGATCTCTCTCGTTCTAGCCTCTATCGAGGCCGCGTCTTCTTCAATAGGCTTTCGTACTCCAGTTAATAAAATTTGGACGTCGTCTGCCAGTATCTGTGGGATACCGGAGAGTTTTCGCATAACTAAAGTTTGTTCCGGGCACGCTTCCACACACCGTTTGCAGTCCACGCATCTGAGAGGGTCTGCCAGGAGTTTAAAGTGACCGTCCTTCTCTCGTGAGGTTAAGCAGCCGGAAGGGCAAAGCAGCACACAGATGTTGCACCCGGTGCATGTATTTTTGTAAACACCGGGAAGCGGAAATATCTTCTCAGTAATCTCATACTCCGTTTTTTTGTCACGGATCAGCTTGATGCAGTCAATAAGCATCTCTCGATCAAGCACTGGGAAAACTTTCTCAGTTTTCGGAGCATTGCCTTTCAAGCTTGCAATTTCCGACCTTTCCAGCAATTCATTAGAGATCTTTCTAAAGATCTTTCTGCGCTTTAAATTGTCTAATTCTTCGGAGGCCGTTTCAGCAATTTCAAGCTTCGGCTGTATCTTCAGTATGTCAGAGAGTCTGGAAATTTTTTGAGCCATGCTTTTGGCAGGGTCTCCTTCGTTACTGATCGCGCAGCTTCTGCAGTTTCCGCAATAAACAACAACTTTAGCTTCCGTTGTTAATTGGGCCAGTACGAAGAGCGCAGGGCCCATACTTCCTAAACAACCGACGGAAATTCGTTCTTTTGCTTGCGAACTTTTAGGGCAAGTAAAGATAGCCGAGAGATTGGTCGATTGATGTTCTTGATTCTCTTCCAGTAATTTTTTGAGTTGAAACAGAGCGGAATAAAGAGGGTACTTTGCAAAAGCAAACGCCTCAGTAGGACAAGAACTTACGCAAGCTCCGCAAACAGTACATTTGATATTTTCTAAACTGATCGTTTCGTTATTGAGGAAAATGGCTTTTTCACGGCATGCTTCAACACAGCGACGACAAGAAGATTTTGGAAAAAGAGTCCTAACGCATCGGTTTTTCTCAAATGTGAGCTTGGCGTTATGAATATCTAAAGCTTGTTCGCCGTACCTTTTCTCAATGTCAGAACGGCACAGTCCAAGCAGATGTTCAATTACCTGTGTTTTATCAAGGGACATCTTTTCTTTCTAGCAGGTTGTGATGGCCTCTATTCTAGGAGATAGCAGGAAGAACAGAACAAAAAAATCGCCCTCCGAAAGATTTGGAGAGCGAGTTAGGAGAGATGTATGAAAACTCATGTTCTGAATTTGTTATTCGGTGGCCTTTTCTTTCAGTCGCGACGTTAATTCTTTCTTTAATTCTTCAAGAAGCGGGGGAAGCGTCTCAGTGCATTTTCCATAAATTCTATGATTAAATTTGGAATATGGATGGATGAGCGGATCTAAATCAAGATTGATTCTTATCGATGCTTTCGTTTCTCTCACGAAATTGGCCGCAGGATAGACGGTGCCGGAAGTGCCTACGGAAATAAAGACGCAGGCTTTCTTGAGATACGAAGGTATCCAATCCATGCCGTAAGGTACTTCTCCGAAAAGCACAACATTGGGTCTCATTGCGAAATTGGTCGCTTCGCAAACCGGACAAACCTGTTCTCGTTCGTAGAAGCCGACTCTTGGGAAAGTCTTTTTGCACTTTCTGCACAAGGAAGTTTGGAAGTCGCCGTGCAGATGGAAAACTCGTGGAGCTCCTGCTAATTCATTAAGGTTGTCAACGTTTTGAGTGACATGTATCACATCACAAAAAGGAGCCATTTCCTTTTGGAAATTTGCAATTGCTATATGAGCTGCGTTAGGCCGACACGGTTCGGCGTTTTTGATTCTTTCGTTATAGAAGTCAAATACATCTTGTGTATGCCTTTCAAGTGCGCGGATAGAAGCGAGCTCCTTTGGATCGTATTTTCTCCAGAGGCCGTTGGGATCTCTAAAAGTCGGGATTCCGCTCTCTGCAGAAAGACCCGCTCCGGACAAGATGAATACAAGAGGGCGATCACCTTTAAGCGTTAATTCTTTGAAGTTTATTTCCATTATTTTCTCCAGGTCACTTTATTAGTTAGAACCTAAGAAGATTCTTGCCTTATTAGTAATCTTAAACAGACTCACGTTAATATTTGTCGCGATATGGAGATAAAGGATCCACGATGCAGAAGAATAGGGAAAGAGCGAAGATGCAAAAAGGGGATCGGAAAATTTCCGATCCCCGAACATGTTAGAGATCAAACAATCTCAGCTATTGGAAAGATTAGTTTCCTTTAGCAGCATGTGTACCGGCATCACGACCGAAAGTCATGATGTCAGCAATGGCGTTGCCGCCCAAACGGTTAGAACCGTGGATACCGCCTGTGGTCTCACCGGCAGCATAAAGACCTGGGATAACCTTACCGTTGGCGTCAAGAACCTGAGCCTTGGTGTTGATTTCCAGTCCGCCCATGGTGTGGTGAACAGTCGGAACCTTCTGGCAGGCGTACCAAGGACCTTCAGTCATCTGCTTGTCAGCCTTGTTGTTGGCGACGAAGCCCAGCGGATCCTTGTATGTACCGGCAACAACACCGTTGTAGTCTTCAACAGCCTTCTTCAGGTTAGCAGCAGGCATGTTGAGTTTCTTGGCCAGTTCGTCAAGTGTCGGAGCAGAAACAACACGACCGAGGTCGATCATGTCTTTCATCTTGGCGCCGTTGGCGTCAACCCAGTCAAGAGACGGATAACGGAGGTGGTTAACCAGGACGTAGTAAGTAGAGCCGGGTTGTGCAAAGATAGCCTTGGCCAAGACGTCACGAGGAGCACCTTCGTTTACGAAGCGGTTGCCTTCCTTATTGATGAACAGACGGTTACGGCCGGATGTACGAACCATTTCCATCAAACCTGTACCCGGAGTTCCGCAGGGATGAACCTGAATGTCGGACATACCGATAACGTGTGCACCGACTTTTTCACCCATGATGATGCCGGAGCCCTGGGCAGACTTGTTGAAGTTCGTGCAGCCGATGCCCTTGCCGAGGTCATAGTCTTTGAACACGCCGGTGTTGACTTTCTGACGAAGAGCAACATTAGCACCGAAGCCGCCTGTTGCCAGGATGACGCCCTTGTCAGCCATGAACTTGGTGGTCTTGCCGGTGTGGTTGTCTTTAGCTACTACACCGATAACACGGCCGGCCTTGTCCTGAATCAGGGAGACCGCGTCCATGTCGGTGTAGACCTTCATGTCGTTGCCATGAGCGGCGATGTATTTTTCGAAGGAACGAATATAGGTGTTGCCGGACGGAGTAGCAGGATAGTGAGAACGCTGCCACAAAGCACCCGTAGCAGTACCGACTTCGTCTTTAAACTTAACGCCGATGCTTTCCAGCCAATGAACGGACTCTAAAGCATGGTCAGTCAGGTAATGAACCAGATCAGGATTGCCGATATTGTGGCCGCCCTTCATGGTCTGTTCATAGTGTTTCTGGATAGAGTCTTCGATACCCTGTTTGCCCTGACGCTGCGGGTCAGCTGCGTTCAAAGCGCCTTCAGAAACGTTGGTGGAGCCGCCGAGGATGCCGAGTTTTTCAAGAACGATAACTTTGGCACCGGCCTGCTGAGCAGCGATAGCAGAAGCTAAGCCGGATCCGCCGCCGCCGACAACGACAACATTAGTCTTGATTTCAGCGGGAAGAGCAGTGTATTTTTCGCTGTTCTTCATCAGCTTGGCCATGTCAGCCTTGGAAACCTTAGCCTGTTCGAGTGCTTTCTTAACGGCGCCCTTCAATGCGAAGGAAGTAATGGTTGCGCCGGTAACATTGTCTACGCCGAGAGATTGGCGATCGATAATCTTCTTGGACAGTTTCTCCAGAGCGACTTTGCCGACACCGATAGTTTCAAGGTTGTCAGGATATTCAATCTTTTCAATCTTGTTCTTGCTGACGGTTACCTTGACGGTGAAGGCAGCATTATGACCGTTGACTTTTTCAGTGTAAGTTCCGGGTGTATAGGTGACTGCATTGGCTGCGAGTGCAACGCCGGCAAGTCCGACAGCCACGGAAAGTTTGGTCAAAAGCATTAGTTTTCTCCTTTGGTAGGTACGGGAAAGATCCATACCGTTGTCTTACAAAAGTACCCACAAGAGGTACTTATTACAAATTGTAAGAGACAATAGGAGAAAATGAATAGGTATAAGTACTATGGGTTATCGTCTTTCTGGATGTCTTTCTTTTTGCAGACTATTCCGGAGAGCTTGCCGCTCAGCTTCTGTAGGGAAGAGAGGTTTTCTTCCTCAATATCATCATGAAGGCCTTTAATCTGACGGGATATCAGGAGGGAGATCGTTAAGATGAGAATTGAAACAGAAGTAAGAAGAATCCACTTGCTCGTTAGATGTTCCATATTAATAATGAGGTAACGAGCAACAGCCACAACAGTAATGACCAGAGGCGTCTTGAGTTTTAACTCATGCTGTCCGAGCGAATACTGTCTGACCATCGACAAAATCTCGATGAATAAGAACAAGAGCAGTAAGTTAGCCAAGCCGATGCTCTTGGTCGCAAACATGTCATAACCTTCGGCCACGATCGCGACTGCGGTCGCAATTGTGATGATGATCAGGGCGCCTGCCTGAATGATCAGAAGAAGGGTTTCGAACTTGTCGTTAATTTTTGCGATGATTGGTTTATTCATTTTTTTCTTAATTAATAATGGGTCCCGCGACCCATGCCTGCATTATGAGAAAAAAAAGAGGCTAGTGCGGCTTAATAAGTAGCAATCTACCAAGAATGGGCGAAAGCGATCTTGGATTGCAACTTTTTGTTCATCAAAAATCAAACTGTTCGATTCATCTATTTGAAAATAAATAGAAAAGTAACTGTTGAACAAACGGTTGATCGCTGAAAAATTATTTAGCAAACTACTAGACAAACAAAAAATACTTGTTTTTAAATTTTGAGAGGAATCCTTCGATCTGAGTGTTTAGAATTGGAGCACATTTTTGCCAGGTAATGGCAGCGATTAATAAGTGGAGGGGAGCATTGGATTGTGCTCAAGTGCGAACCAAACTCGCTCTCTTAAAAGGACGCGGAATAACGAATAAACGCACGCGGTAAAAGTATGGAAGGTATTTCTCTCATTTCGACCTTAGCGATCGGTTTCGGTGTCGCTTTAGTCCTGGGTTTTTTGGCAGAAAAATTAAAAGTGCCGGCATTGGTCGGCTACTTGCTCGCCGGTATTTTGGTTTCGCCGTCGGTATTCGGCTTTGATGTGGATTTGAACTTGGCCAACCAGCTGGCTGAAATCGGCATCATGCTCCTGATGTTCGGCGTGGGCCTGCATTTCTCCTTGACAGACTTGCTGAAGGTCAAAGGTCTTGTTGTTCCGGGCGCGATTTGCCAAATGCTTTTGTCAGCCTTAATCGGTTTCGGCTTAAGCTGGCTTTGGGGCTGGGACGTAGGTCATTCAGTTCTTCTCGGCTGCTGTTTATCCTGTGCTTCCACGGTCGTTGTTCTCAAAGCCTTGGAGGCAAGAGGCATGCTCGAAGGCTTCGACGGCAACGTAGCAGTGGGCTGGCTGATCGTGCAGGACATGGTCACAGTCTTGCTCTTAGTTCTCTTGCCGCCAATGGCTTCAGTGTTCACAGGCCAGGCTCAGACTTCTTCTCAGCCGCTCTGGCAGCTTCTGCTTATAACCTTGGCTCAGGTTGTCGTCTTTATCGTACTGATGCTGGTGATCGGGCGCCGTCTGCTGCCGTACCTCCTCTGGCAGGTTGCCAAAACCGGTTCCCGCGAACTCTTTACGCTTTGCGTATTGGCAGTGGCCATCGGTATTGCCTTCGGCGCCGCTGAAGTCTTCCATGTGTCCTTTGCTTTGGGTGCCTTCTTCGCCGGCATGGTGATGCGTGAATCCAAGTATGCCCATAGAGCAGCCGTGGAATCCCTTCCGCTGAGAGATGCCTTTTCGGTTATTTTCTTCGTCGGTGTCGGCATGATGTTCAATCCGATGGTGATCGTCGAACATCCTTGGCATCTGCTTTGCGTGCTGCTTTTAATCCTCTTCATTAACCCGATCATCGCCGCATTATTAGTGATGCTGTTCCGTTATCCCTTGCACACCGCCTTGACACTCGGCGCATGTTTAGGACAGATCGGTGAATTCTCGTTCATCTTGGCGAGCCTAGGAAAGTCCATGGGCATCGTCTCTGACGAAGGCATGAATCTCGTCTTGGCAACAGCGATTTTGACGATTGCGCTTAACCCGATTGCTTTTGCCACCCTTCCGAAAGTCGCTGAATTCCTTAAAAAACGCAGCAAACTGGCTCGTATTTCGGCTGCTCGCCCGGATCCACAGTCTCTTATGCCGGACGAAGTCGAAAAAAAGAAAATCACCGGTCATATCGTCATTGTGGGTTACGGCGACGTCGGCTGTAAGTTAACAGCAGCTCTTCAGAAAGATGAAATCCCAACCGTTATCGTCGACAAAGACGATTCCCTGGTGGCTCAGCTGCGTAAGAACGGATATACCGCTATTCAAGGCGATGCCGTGGATCCGTCTGTTCTGCTTCAAGCTCACGTGCAAAACGCTGCCGTGATTGTTCTGACAATCCGTGATGAGATTTTGGAACGCAAGGTCGTAGAAACTGCCAAGCTGATCAATCAAGGTGTTAAGGTTATCCTTCGAGCCGCTACTGACCAAGAAGCTAACCACTTCAGAGCGGATAACCTGGGAACGGTCGTTCAGGCTTCTGTGATTCTGTCCCAAGAAATGGATAAGTTGGTCCGTCTGGCAATCCTTAAAGGCGATTCTCCGGTGGACGAAGAAATCGCAGTTAACAGTGATGTCAACCCGGCGCCCCCTTCACAGCATCCTGAAGTCAATCCCTAATATTTTATTGAGAAAGCTGAGTTTTTCAGCTTCCTTGTTAATCTCGTGTGTCGCCTTTGGGAATTGTTCGATTTCTAAGAAATAGCGAATAAGGAATAAGAGTATTTATCCCTTTGATTCCTTATAGAAATTATGCGTCAAAAGCGAGATTTCTAAGATGGGCGGAAAACTCCCATTTGTCAGTCTCAGAAAGCTTTCTCGAAAGTAGAATATTGCCTGAATTTGCGTGGACGAACCGGTTGGATCCTCCGAGTCATGCAATTCGCTTAAGTGTACAGAACGGTTACGCTCAAAGAATTTTTAGCAATCTGCATTAAATTTTTGCCCGCATAGGACAAACGAACGATGAGTCATAGTTTTAGCTTGATTTCGACCTTGGCGATCGGTTTTGCGATTGCCTGGGCGCTTGGCTTCCTCATGGAGCGCATCAAAGTACCGGCATTGGTTGGCTACTTGCTCGCCGGTATTATTATTTCGCCCGCAACACCCGGATTTGTGGGTGATGTTAATATTGCTTCCGAACTCTCCGAAATCGGTGTCATGCTGCTGATGTTCGGCGTCGGCTTGCATTTTTCTATGACCGATCTCATTCGAGTCAAGAATATCGCGGTTCCCGGAGCTATTCTTCAGATGGGCCTGGCGACCTGTTTAGGCGCGGTTTTGGCCCATTTCTGGGGGTGGCCGTGGGGACAAAGCATCGTCTTTGGTATGTGTCTTTCCTGCGCCTCCACGGTTGTGCTTCTGAAAGGCTTGGAAAGCCGAGGCATTCTGGAAAGCGGCGACGGTCAAATCGCCGTGGGCTGGTTGGTCGTCGAAGACATCATGACCGTCTTGATCTGGGTTCTCCTCTGCAAAATACCGAGGCTTCTTTGCCGCTTTGGCAGATTGTCGGCATCACGCTGGCTCAAGTATTCGGTTTCATCATCCTGATGCTGGTTGTCGGAAAACGCCTGCTTCCGTGGCTTCTTCGCCAGGTTGCTAAGACGGGTTCCCGCGAGCTCTTTACGCTTTCAGTGTTGGTATTTGCAATCGGTATTGCCTACGGTGCAGCGCAGATCTTCCATGTCAGTTTCGCATTGGGTGCCTTCTTCTCCGGCATGGTGATGCGTGAAAGCCGTTACTCTCATCGCGCTGCGATGGAGTCACTACCGCTTAGAGATGCCTTCTCGGTTATCTTCTTTGTGGGCGTCGGCATGATGTTTGATCCCAATGTCCTTTACGAACAGCCCTTGCATGTGTTGGCCGTGCTTGCCATTATTATCTTAGGCAAAGGTCTTGTTGCTTTTGGTCTGGTCTTGTTATTCCGTTATACGCTTCACACTGCTTTAACGGTTGCTGCCGCACTGTCTCAGATCGGTGAATTCTCGTTCATTTTGGCTGCACTTGGACTTCAGCTCAAGATCCTGCCGCAAGAAGGCATGAGTTTAGTATTGGCCGGCGCCATTATTTCTATCGCCC
>OBAG01002050.1_pt1 | contig 11126 bp, 10 predicted proteins | sample 1517701 | NCBI WGS metagenome assembly OBAG01 (sample SAMN04571702, study PRJEB22368) | human gut metagenome | biome: human gut; material: stool | host: Homo sapiens | place: Luxembourg | collected 2012-09-07 | reverse complement strand
GCACCGTCTGGACGTGGAGGGTACGGTTAAGAAAATTTTGACCACCGACTATGTCCAAAACGCGCTGAAAGAGATGGAGGCCGAGAAGGCATGAAAATCCTTGTGACCGGCGCCAAGGGCTTTGTGGGGCGCAATCTCTGCGAGAACCTGAAGGCTGTCCGCGACGGCAAGAACCGTACCCGCCCCGCCTTGCAGATCGAGGACGTGTTTGAGTATGACCTCGACACGCCCCCCGCAGAGCTGGACCACTTTTGTGCGGAAGCCGATTTTGTGTTCAATTTAGCGGGTGTCAACCGTCCCAAAAATAACGACGAGTTCATGCAGGGCAACTTCGGCTTCGCCTCTACCCTGCTGGACACGCTCAAATCTCACGCCAACCGCTGCCCGGTCATGCTGTCCAGCTCGATCCAAGCGACGCTGATCGGCCGCTACGGCGAGAGCGACTACGGAAAGAGCAAGCTGGCCGGTGAGGAGCTGTTCTTCACCTACGGGCAGGAGACCGGCGCGCCGGTGCTGGTCTACCGCTTCCCGAATCTGTTCGGCAAGTGGTGCCGCCCCAACTACAACAGCGCCGTGGCAACCTTCTGCAATAACACCGCCAACGACCTGCCCATCACGGTCAATGACCGCGCCACCGAGCTGGAGCTATTGTACATTGACGACCTGGTGGAGGAAATGCTCGACGCGCTGGAGGGTAAGCCTCACCGCTGCGATTACGACGGTCTGACGCCGGTTTTTCATGACAGTGGGCGCTACTGTGCCGCGCCGGTGACCCATAAAGTCACACTGGGCGAAATTGCGGACCTGCTGGAAAGGTTCAAGGCTCAGCCCGCAACGCTCGTACTGCCGGAGATTCCGGCGGACAGCTTTGCAAAAAAGCTGTACTCGACGTATCTGTCCTATCTGCCCAAAGAGAAGGTCATCTTTGACCTGAAAAAGAACGAGGACGCCCGCGGCAGCTTTACCGAGCTGCTCAAAACCGAGAGCTGCGGCCAGTTCAGCGTCAACGTCTCGAAGCCCGGCATCACAAAGGGTCAGCACTGGCACAACACGAAGTGGGAGTTTTTCATCGTGGTTTCGGGCCACGGTCTGATTCAGGAGCGCCGCGTCGGCAGCGGCGAGGTGCTGGAATTTGAGGTGACCGGCGACAAGCCCCAGGCCATCCACATGCTGCCGGGGTACACCCACAACATCATCAATTTGAGCGAGACCGAGAACCTCGTCACCCTGATGTGGGCGAACGAGCAGTTCGACCCGGCCCACCCGGATACATTCTTTGAAAAGGTGTAAAACGGGCGCATTGTAGGGGCAAGCAGTGCTCGCCCGTGCCCGTGTGCGGCAGCGGCAAAGTTCCCGGGCGGATATGGAATCCGCCCCTGCGATGTAGGGGGCGATGCTCGCCATCGACCCGGAGGTTTGCCCCGGTCGTAACGTTTCTGCGGGCGAACGATGTTCGCCCCTACATCCCCTGCACATAGTAGCTACTAAGGAGAAAAGTATGTCTGACTACAGCAGCATTTCCTTTAAAAACAACGGCAAGCTGAAATTGCTCATCATCGTCGGCACCCGCCCGGAGATCATCCGTCTGGCCGCCGTCATCAACAAGACTCGCAAATATTTTGATGTTATCCTGGCCCACACCGGCCAGAACTACGACTACAACCTGAACGGCGTGTTCTTCCACGACCTGCAGCTGGCCGACCCCGAGGTCTATATGAACGCCGTCGGCGCGGATCTGGGCGAGACGATGGGCAACATCATCTCGGAGAGCTACAAGCTCATGGCCGCCATCCAGCCCGACGCCGTGCTGGTGCTGGGCGACACAAACAGCTGCCTGTCCGTCATCGGTGCGAAACGGCTGCACATTCCCATCTTCCACATGGAGGCCGGCAACCGCTGCAAGGACGAGTGCCTGCCCGAGGAGACGAACCGCCGCATCGTGGACATCATCTCCGATGTGAACATGGCCTACTCCGAGCATGCGCGCCGTTATCTGGCCGACACCGGCCTGCCGAAGGAGCGTACCTACGTGACCGGTTCCCCGATGGCCGAGGTGCTGCACCAGAATCTGGAAAAAATCGAGGCGTCCGACATCCACCAGCGTCTGGGTCTCGAGAAGGGCAAGTACATTCTGCTGTCTGCCCACCGCGAGGAGAATATCGACACCGAGAAGAACTTTACCTCGCTGTTCACCGCCATCAACAAGATGGCGGAAAAGTACGATATGCCGATTCTCTACTCCTGCCATCCGCGCAGCCGCAAGCGTCTGGAGCAGAGCGGCTTTAAGCTCGACAAGCGCGTCATTCAGCATGAGCCTCTGGGCTTCCATGACTACAACTGCCTGCAGATGAACGCCTTCTGCGTCGTGTCCGACTCCGGCACGCTGCCCGAGGAAAGCAGCTTCTTCACGAGCGTCGGCCATCCGTTCCCGGCGGTCTGCATCCGCACCTCCACCGAGCGCCCCGAGGCGCTGGACAAGGCCTGCTTCATTCTGGCGGGCATCGACGGCGACCACCTGCTGCAGGCCGTGGACGTGGCTGTGGAGATGAACCGGAACGGCGACCTCGGCCTGCCCGTGCCCAACTACGTGGACGAAAATGTCTCCGATAAGGTCGTCAAGATCATCCAGAGCTACACCGGTGTTGTCAACAAGATGGTGTGGCGCAAATACTAAGCGACAGGAACACGATATATTATGCGCATACTGGTAGTGACCCAGCATTTCTGGCCGGAAAATTTCCGCATCAACGATATTGTCGAAGGCTTCGTGCAGGACGGTCTCTCCGTGGACGTGCTCTGCGGTCTGCCCAACTACCCGAAGGGCGAATGGTTCGACGGCTACAGCGCCGACGGCCCGTTTGAGGAAGTCTACAAGGGTGCGCGGGTGTTCCGTGCGCGGGAGATTCCCCGCAAGGGCAACACCGGCAAGACGATTTTTCTGAACTACGTCAGCTGGCCGCTCTACGCGGCGGGGGCGTTAAAGCGTCTGCCCGGCGGGTACGATGCGGTATTCTGCTTCAACACCAGCCCCGTGCTGATGTGCTGGCCTGCCATCCGGTATGCAAAAAAGCACCATATACCGTTTACGAATTACGTCCTTGACCTCTGGCCGGAGAACCTGTACAGCGTGCTGCCTGTCAAAAACAGGTTTATGCGCTGGGTCGCGCAGTCGGTCAGCGACAGCCTGTACAGGCGCTGTGACCGTCTGATCGCCATGAGCGGGCCGCTGCAAGAGCGGCTGTGCGCCCGCACCGGCAAGAGCACGGCGGACGTGGCGGTCATTCCGCAGTACTGCGAGGATTTCTATGCCGTGCCGCAGCATGACGCGGCGCTGGAGGCGCAGTTTGCGGGGCGGTTCAACGTAGTGTTCACCGGTACGTTCACCCCGGCGCAGAGCCTGGACATTGTGATCCGTGCCGTGCTGGACGCCCGCGCCGCCGGGGCGGAGCACCTGCATCTTCTTCTGGTCGGCGACGGCATGAGCCGCGAGGCTTTACAGAAACAGGCTGCCGACCTGCACGCCGGGGACGCCGTGACGTTTTACGGCAGTGTGCCCGCCACTGATGTGCCCCGGTTTACGGCGCTGGCCGACGCGCTGCTGATCTCGCTTTCCGACTCACCCGATCTGGGACTGACCGTTCCCGGCAAGCTGGCCAGCTACATGGCCGCGGCTAAGCCGGTGCTGGCCTCGATGAACGGCGCGGGCTATGCGGCAGTCCTGGAAAGCGGCGGCGGGCTTGTCAGCCCGGCCTGCGACCAAAAGGCGCTGGCGGACAATATGCTGGCGCTGTACCGCATGACTGACGCTGAGCGGGCCGCACTGGGCGCGAAGGCAAAGGCGTATTACACCGCCCACTACCGCCGTGCCGAGCTGCTGAAGCGGCTGGAGGAGTTTACGGTCAAAGGCGTCTGAGCGGAACCGCGTTGTAGGGGCGAGCATTGCTCGCCCGCAGCCGTGTGCAGCAGCGGGCGGATATGGAATCCGCCCCTACGTTTCCTTTTGCAAATCGCTCTGCGGTTTTCTCCCTGCCTCCCTCTGGGAGGGAGGTGGCCCCGCAGGGCCGGAGGGAGAGAACCTTGCCACAGCCCGAAATGTTTCGGATAACCGCAAGGTTCTCTCCCCCACCGCCTGCGGGCGGAGCCCCCTCCCAGAGGGGGCCAAGAGATGTGACAACTATCCGATTGAGAGGTACACCCCTTTGGATAAAAAAGTTCTTGTTATCATCCCGTGCTACAATGAGGAGGATAACATCGTCAATACGGTAGAAAATCTGCGCGCGGAATGCCCGGAAGTGGATTTTCTCGTCGTGAACGACTGCTCTACCGACAGCAGCGCCGAGCTGCTTCGCAGGCATCATTACCCGTTCCTGGATCTGCCGGTCAATCTGGGCATCGGCGGCAACGTGCAGTGCGGCTACCTGTACGCCGTGCGCAACGGCTACGATGTGGCCGTGCAGATGGACGGCGACGGCCAGCACGACCCCGCCTACCTGATGGAGATCGTGCAGCCCGTGCTGGACGGCGAATGCGATATGTGCATCGGCAGCCGCTTTGTCAAAAAAGAGGGCTTCCAGACCAGCTTTATGCGCCGGGTCGGCATCCGGTTCTTGAGCGGGCTGATTTTCCTGCTGTCCGGGCATAGGGTGCTGGATGTGACCAGCGGCTTCCGCGCGACCAATGCGCGGATGACCGCCTATTTTTCCCGGCACTACGCCATTGACTACCCGGAGCCGGAGGCCGCGCTGGCCGCGATTTTGGCGGACTTCAAGGTGGCCGAGGCCCCCGTCATCATGCGGGAGCGGCAGGGCGGCGTGTCCAGCATCCACAGCTTCAAGAGCGTCTACTACATGATCAAGGTCTCGCTGGCGCTCATCATTGACCGTCTGTCCATCCGCAAAAGCAAGGGGGGCCGCGCATGACCGCACAATTACAGCTGTTTATGATTCTGGGCGCGGTGGTGCTGCTGCTCATCATCTTTGCGTTTTTGAAGCGCGGGCTGATGAGCGTCAAGTACAGCCTGCTCTGGCTTGCGCTGGCCGTCGGGCTGGTCATTGCGGCGGCGTTCCCCTACGTGGTCTACGTGCTGCGCGACCTGTTGGACATTGAGATGCCGGTCAATCTGGTGTTTTTGTTAATGTTCTGTTTTGTGCTGGTGGTACTGCTCTCGCTGAGCATTGCCATCAGCCAGTTGGCCGACAAGTGCAAGCGGCTGACCCAGGCCAACGCCATGCTGGAAAAGCGCGTGCGCGACCTGGAAGAAAAGAAATAATTGCGGAGAATAGGAATCATGACGATAACTTGGGAGCAGGTCCTCGCCTTCCTGTGCGAGGATCAGACCATGGCAATTACCTCGCTGTTGTTCCTCGCCTTTTTTGCGGCAGTGGCGCTCATCAACTATGCCCTGCCCCGTGTGCTGCGGCCCTACTTTCTGCTGGCTGCCAGCTACGGCTTCTTCTGCTATGACCCCGTCAACCGCCCGCTGGTCTGGGTGATTGCCGCCGCCACGGTGCTGACCTGGCTGTGCGGCCTGATCATCGGCAAGGTCAGGGCCAAGCCCGTGCGGGTACTGGCACTGGCTGCGTCGGTGGGGTTCGGCATCGGCATCCTTGTCTACTACAAATACTGGAACCTGCTGGCAGACACAGTGGGCGGCAGCATCCTCTCCCACCGGGAGAATCTGCTGGCCCCGCTGGGGTTGAGCTACTTCACGTTTGCGTCGATGAGCTACACCATCGACGTCTACAAGCGCCGCTGCCGGGTCGAGACAAACCTGCTGCACTACGCGCTGTTTGTCAGCTTCTTCCCCACCCTCATCAACGGGCCCATTGAGCGCTATCCCCAGATGCGCCCGCAGATCCGGAAAAGCCGCCGGTTCAGCTATGGCCGCTGCGCGGGCGGCGCGTTCCGTATGCTGTGGGGCTACACGAAAAAGATGGTCCTTGCCGACAACCTGAGCCACTATGTCTCGCTGGTCTACGGCGATGTCGGCAGCATGAGCGGCCCGAACCTCGTGGCTGCCACAGTGCTGTTTGCCGTGCAGCTGTACATGGACTTTTCCGGCTGCTGCGACATTGCCCTGGGCGCGGCGCGCATACTGGGCTATGACCTGATCGAGAACTTCCAGTCCCCGTTTGAGGCGCGGACCTTCAACGATTTCTGGCGGCGGTGGCATATCTCGATGACGAGCTGGTTCCGCGACTACGTCTATTTCAGCCTCGGCGGCAGCCGCTGCGCCCCGTGGCGGCACTACTTAAACATCGTCATCGTCTTTGTCTGCTCCGGCCTGTGGCACGGCGCGGACTGGCGGTATCTGGCGTGGGGCCTGTTCACGGGTCTGCTGGCCGCCTTCGGTGTCATGACCGCCAGGGCGCGGCAGAGAATCAACCGCTATAACCCGCTCTACCGCATGGGCTGGTTCAAGGTATTCTGGCAGTGTCTTTTCACCAATGCGCTGTTCTGCCTGACGCTCGTGTTCTTCGCGTCGGCTATCTACAACACCGACCCGTTTGCCGTGTACGGCTCGCTTTTGCAGGGCTGGGACGGTCTGGCCGGGTCGTGGGCGCAGGTGTCGAATCTCATCTACAGCAGCGGCATTGATGGCCGTTTGCCTGTCGTGCTGCTGTTTGGCTGCTTCGTCGTCTTTGCGGCGGAGCATAAGGGCCGCAGCGTCGCCCGCTGGATCCGCCAGCAGGTCTGGCCGCTGCGCTGGACGCTCTACTACGGCATGGCTGCAGCGATTCTGTTCTTCGCCGCCTTCGGCCAGTCGGCGTTCATCTACCAGCAGTATTGAGAAAGGCGGTGTATCATGGCGAAATCCCCTACCCCGATTCCCGCACCGCCGGTCAAGATCCACCGCGGTGCCCCCGGCAGCGCACCCGCCCGGCAGCGCCGCCGCAGAAAGAAGGTCAACCCGTTCGTGCTGTTCCTGCGCGGGCTGGCGCGGCGGCTCTACTTCGGCATCAAGACGGCGTTCAAGTTCCTGCTGTTTGTGCCGGTGCTGGTGTTCATGGTGGCGTTCAGCTACAATGTGGACCGCAGCGGTCTGTTCCAGGGCGCGCTGGCCCCCCGCCGCATCGTCGACTTGATGCTCCAGGGCTACGACGTTACAAACTTCGAGCAGATGGACGAGCGCGAGGTGGTACAGTTATTTGCACAGGATGTGCCCGAGACGCCCGAGGCCATCGGCATCGGCTCAAGCCGTGTTCTGCAGTTCAACCGCGAGAACACCGGCGTCGAGAGCTTCTTCAACATGGGCGTCACCGGCGCGGACGTGCGCGACAACATGACAAGCTACTACAAGATGGTTACCTACGGCAAGGCCCCGAAGGTTCTTTTGTGGAGCATAGACCCGTGGGTGTTCTACGGCAGCGAAGCCGCGTTTGACGCGCGCGCCGACGCCGACCTGTACAACGAGTTCCTGACGAAGGTCCTGAACGTGCCCACCGATTACGAGGAGCCTGACAAGGTCGAGCTGTGGAAGGCGCTGGCCGACCCGGCGTACTTCCAGGGCAACGTAGACTACTACATAAAGAACCGCGGGCAGGCCACCGTCACCGACGACGAGGGCAACACGATAGAGTTTAACCCCGTCGAGGGCGACCCCTACAACCAGACCACGTCGATCAAGCGGTCCGATGGCAGCGTTTTGTACGATGTAGCGTTCCGCAATCAGACCGAGGACCAGATCCGCACGCTGGCCGCCGAGGCCTGTATGAGCTTTAACAGCGTACACATGGAGGGCTTTGACGAGCTGAGCCAGACTCAGATCCAGGCGTTCGACTCCTTCGTCAGATACGCCCAGTCGCAGGGCACAACGGTCATCCTTGTGCTGTCGCCGTGGCACCCGTATCTGTACGGCTACCTACTGACCGAGCCGGAGAACCACAAGGGCTTCTTCCAGGTGGAAAACTGGCTGCGGCAGTACTGCGCCGACAACAACGTGCCGATTTACGGCAGCTACGACCCCGCGTGCATTGAAGGCTTGCAGGAGACGGACTTCTTTGACGGTCTGCACTGCGGCGGCACCGGCATTGCCCGGTTCTTCCCCGGCATCCCCCAGGCCCTGAGCGACCTGCAGAACGGCACACTGGCCAATCCGCTGGACGTACACCCCCGTACCAGCCTGGAGGACCCCAACGCACAGCCCGCCGAGGGCGAGACCCCCGACGGTGAAGTCACCCAACAGGAGGGATAACTATGGCATTCATTGAGATCGGTTTCAACACAAAGCGCCCGCTGATCCTGGGCCGCGGCGGCTTTGGCACCCAGCTGAACGACTGGCTGATGGACGAGGGCTGGGGCAGCGCGGACTTTCTGGACGACAACGCCCCCGACGCCGTGGGCGGCCTGCGGGATTACGTTGACCCTGCGATTTTGAAGCGCGGACGCCCCGCCTTTGTGGCGCTGGGCGACAACAAGCTGCGCGTCGAGCTGCTGCAAAAGCTGGCAGCAGCGGGCTACAGCACGCCGGTTTTTATCAGTGACGCCGCGTCTGTCAGCCCCAGCGCCGTGCTGGAGCCGGGCTGCATCATCCTGCCGCAGGCGTATGTCGGTGCGGACGCCCATCTGGGCGTGGGCTGCATCGTCAACGCGGGAGCCATCGTAGACCACAACGCCCATCTGGGCCGCGGCGTGCATGTGGCTCCGGGCGGCATCGTCAAGGCCAGCGCAGAGGTCGCCGAGTTCGGCAAGGTCGATTCCGGCGAGATCGTGCGCTCCCCGTGGGAGAACCAATAATGCCCCAGCGCCGCGATTATATTGACGAGCTGAAGGGCCTTGGCATCCTGCTGGTTGTGCTCGGCCATTTTATCGAGCAGTACCGCATGGGGTATTCCTTCGTCAGTGCGTCGTTTTTCTGCATCTATGCGTTCCACATGGCGCTGTTCTGCATCTGCAGCGGGCTGGTGGCGCGGTTCAGTCCGCGCAAGCTGGTCACACAGCAGCTGTGGCTGTACCTTGTGGGGCAGACGCTGATGCTGGCGTTCCGTGCCGCCGTTCTGCGGGAAAATTTTGCCGAGACGGGCGGCCTGCTGGCCGCGCTGCTGCTGCCGTGGCGGCATATATGGTATCTGTACGCGCTGATTTTCTGGCATCTGACACTGCCGGTTCTGTGCCGGCTGCGGGACAGGCTGGGGCTGGCCGGTTCCTGCCTTGGCATGGCGCTGGCCGTGGGGCTGGCGCTGGCTGCCGGGCTGGTGGACTGGCCCTTCACGCTGGTGCGGGTATTTGCATTCTACCCGTTTTATGCGTGCGGGGTGCTGCTCCGCCCGCAGCTGGACAGGCTGGCCGCGTTTGCGGCGGAGCACCGCCCGGTGCGGCTTGTGGCTGCGGCGGGGCTGCTGCTTGGCTATGGAGCGTATTTTCTCTGGGTGCTGCGGGCTGACCCGATCATGGACCACAGCGCGGAGCTGTTCCACGATGTGAGCTATGCGGGCGGCGACAGGGTGCAGTACCGGGTCGTGTTCTACCTCGTGGGCATCGCGACGACGGCGGCGCTGACTGTGCTGGCCAGCCGTTGGCATCTGCTGGCCGGGCTGGGGCGGCACACGCTGACGATCTATCTGCTGCATCTGCCGGTGCAGGCGCTGCTGGTCGAGCTGGGTCTGTACGACCTTATGCGCGGGAAGGCGACGATTGTCGTTGTGCTTTGGTCCGTGCTGCTGGCCGCGGTGACGCTGGCCGTGCTGAACCTTAGCCCGGTGCAGCGGGCGTGTGACGCGGTGGCGAATTGCTGGTACAAACGAAAATAACCTCTGCTGGCGGCAGTCTCTTGAAAAAGGGACTGCCGCTTTTGTCTATTCTACACAAAAATGCGGGTGGAATTTCTGCTTGACATTCCCACTACATTGCAATACAATATAGTCAGAGAACATGGTAATGCAAGGTAGTCAGAGGAGGTGAGCCGGTGTTTGACCAGGCACAGCTGCGCAAGGGCACGCTGGAAGGCTGCATTTTAAAGATCATTGACCGGGAACCGACCTACGGCTATGCCATTGCCACCACCCTGCGGGACTGCGGCTTTGCCGACCTGACCGAGGGCACACTCTATCCCCTGCTGCTGCGGCTCGAGCGCAAGGGGCTGATCGCCGCCGAGTACCGCGCGGGTTCCGGCGAGCCGCAAGTATTACCGCCTGACCCCCGACGGGGTGCAGTACCTTAACGAATTTACGGAGGCATGGCAGAACGCCAGCGACACTGTGAACCGCATTTTGCACGACAAGGAGGGCTGAACCATGAAAACAATGCGCAACGAATACCGCGACTTGAAAAAAGAGAACGACCTGATTTTTTCAACGTTGGCAGAGTACGACCGCGACACCATCACGGAAATCATCAGCGTGGTAGACAACACACGCGGCATTGGGTACGAGATCGAGCTGATCCGCAAGGACCTGATTGCGATGGCGGCACAGGCCGAGGCCCGGCGCGACTATCTGCCGTCGGTCATCGGGGACGTAGAGGTTTTTAAGCGGAATCTGCTGGCAAGCATGCCCAAGCCGAAGTTTGCGGATTACATGGCAGACAGCCTTGTGTGGCTGTGCACGTTTGCGTTGGTTTCCACCGCGACCTATACGGTGTTGGGCCGCCCGTGGGACTGCTATTATGACGCGGTCTGGCTTGTGCTCTGCATTGCCATTATGATGCCCAGTGCGTGGCTGCTGCAGCGCATTGTCCCCGCCGAGTGGGCGGCCTCCACCGAAAAAGGTGTGCGGTACGGTGTCATTACAGCCGCCATGCTGTTTTTGTGGTTCGTGGTGTTTTGGTTCGTCGACAAATGGATCACGCCGCTGCTGCCCGCGGTGGGCCTGCCCAACCTTGCGGCAGTCATCCTGTTCGGCGCGGCACTGGCAGCGCTGCTTATCTGGCGCAACCATCGCCGCAACGAGCTTGCCGAAAAACGGCCCTGGCGGGATGTGATGGAGAAATAAAAGCGTCCCCCGATGGTGCGGAACCATCGGGGGACGCTTTGCCTTCCCCCGCGGGGGAAGGTGGCCGAACGCAGTGAGGTCGGATGAGGGGCGAGCTTTCCGCAATTGCCCATAAACGGGTTGCTGCGGGAAGGTCGCCCCTCATCCGTCACCTTCGGTGACAGCTTCAGTCTACGCGCCAAGTGCCGCCTACGGCGG
>OBAG01002049.1_pt1 | contig 11129 bp, 7 predicted proteins | sample 1517701 | NCBI WGS metagenome assembly OBAG01 (sample SAMN04571702, study PRJEB22368) | human gut metagenome | biome: human gut; material: stool | host: Homo sapiens | place: Luxembourg | collected 2012-09-07 | reverse complement strand
TGAATTTCAAAATGGATGGATTTGCTAAGGAGAGTACGGCCTACGATGAGTTTAAGGCTCTCTATGCACGTGGGCAGTATACCAATGAATCTATGCTGGAAGAGATTTACCACTATGTCCAGCAATATCATGCTTTCTATTATGGCGATGAAAAACGGTTCAGCAGTACAGTAAACCATTTGCTGAGAAGTTTGCAGACCCTGAAACAGACTACGGTGTATCTGTTCCTGTTCAGTGTGTTTGATGACTTCGATGCTGGTGTAATCGATGATGAAACACTCTGCAAAGTTCTTCGGTTGCTCCTGAATTACAGTATCCGCCGCTTGATTTGCGAAGTAGGTTCAAACTCGCTGCGTGGCTTGTATAAGACCCTTTACGGACGGGTGTTCAATCGCCCGGAAAATAAGAACAACTACTATGATTCCATCGTGTCTTTCCTACTTCAGCTGACATCTAAGGATGTGATGCCCAGCGATGCAGAGTTCGTGGCAGCACTGAAAGAACGTAATCTTTATCGGAAGAACGCGCTGTGTAAGTATTTGCTTGTGGCAATCGAAAATCAGGGTAAAGAGCAAATCAAGACAGATGCTTTGACCATCGAGCATATCATGCCGCAGAACAAGAATCTATCGACTGCATGGCAGAGAATGCTCGGTACGGATTGGGAGTTAGTGCGAGAACGATATCTGCATACATTGGGTAATTTAACGCTGACAGGTTATAACAGTGAACTAGGTGATCTGCCGTTTGCAGAGAAACTTGATAAGCTTGCAGAGGAAAATACTCATGTTACCGTCCTTTATAGTGATGTAAAGAACAAAACAGAGTGGAATGCGCAGACAATGGAATCTCGTGCAGAGCGTTTATCTGAAGAGGTTTTGAAACTCTTTCCCATTGAGTTGCCAACAACAAAGATTGATTTTTCTGATCCGCGCTATCGGCTGTACACGGTGTCTGACCCACATAATGCGACCTATAAGTTCGTCAACTACTATGAGCTTCTAGGTGAAAGAGTCAGTGCTGATAGTTTTGCCTTTATGGTTCGTTCGGTGGCTGGTAAGCTGTACGACTTAAACAGTAGCATTATTGATCGCATGGCGCGAAATTTGGAAGTGTTTCCAGCGTGGCAAAATCCGGTATTTGCTTACGATAAGGACGCCATCCGAAATGCAGTAAAGCTGAAAAATGACAGCGATATTTACATCAGCACGGGATATTCTGCGTATGACTGCATCTGTTTTATCAAGGCACTTTTGAAGAAGTATGACCTTGATTTGGAAGAAGACTTTGTTTACAGTGCTCGGCCAAATAGCACAGCATTGGCTGGAATAAATTGGAAAAATATTGCACAGGAGTGGTGCGAAGAACGGGACAAGAGAGGTGAAATTGTATTTGATATAAAGAATTGCGAAGGCAGATATGTCCGTTTTACAACCCCATTCTTGAATAGCGTGATACCGACAAATGAAGACATACTAAGTCCATGGAAGACAAACAATTACTATTTCTATGAAATTACGAGCGATAAAAATGAGTTGTATGTACAACTTTATTTTTACTGTAAGGGCATTACCGACGAAATGCGAACGGCATTCCAGAAGTTGGCTAATCTAACCGATGGAGGAAAGTTGACACAGGGATACAGATTATTCTTCAAATCATCTGTATTTACTCAGGCAGAGAATAGTACGAAATCGGAAATCAAGAATCACTTATATCGATGCTTAGAAGAAGTGCGTGCGTTTGAAATGACGATTCAAGATAAATGGGACTCCTAAAAGGCAGTTGCATCCTGAACGTAAACACGTTATAATACTCACAGAGATCCCACTGGTTGCGTGATACTATCCTGATACTAAAAAATCAGCAAGCCACATCTACTACGGCAATCTCATGGAAAAGTGAACATCCAAGAACAGATATACTAAACAAATTTGTTTAGCGAAGAAATAAACCTACCGAGCTCGAGTAATAAAAATTTGCCTTCCGGCTTTTTGAACTTCTCGAAAATAGAACAGAACAACGTATAAAAAGGCCCTGCCTTCAAGATTTTTCGCTTGAAGGCGGGGCTTTTTCGCGTCCAAAGCAACAGAAAAAATAACACCCGAGGAAGAATCAAACCAGTATCACGGTTTCTTCTTCCCTGGGAAAGCCAGAGCTTCCAGCCGGCCCGTGACTTATGAAATCCTCTTGACAAAGTGGGAAGAGGCAGTATAATAAAAATGAACATTGTTCATATTGAGGGTGACTACATGAATACGATCGTGACCTCCAAGGAAGAGATCTTAAAAAACAGCCGTGAGCTTATCCGGGAAAAGGGCTGGGTGGCAGTCAGCATCCGTTCTGTCGCCTCGGCATGCGGGGTCTCGGTCGGCTCGATCTACAACTATTATGACTCCAAGGCTGAGCTTATCAGCGCCACGGTCGAGAGCGTCTGGTGCGAAATTTTCCACCGCCCGCAGGACGAGGCCGTATTTCAGGACGTGCAGACCTGTGTCAAATGGATGTACGAGCGCATGGCCTACGGCTATGAGCAGTATCCCGGATTCTTCACACTGCACTCTCTCGGCTTTATGCAGGAGGACAAGGCCGATGGCAAACGGCAGATGCAGCAAATCTGGCACCATATCTTAAACGGTCTGTGTACGGTGCTGCAACAGGATACCAAGATCCGTCCGGACGCTTTTAATGAGCAATTCACCGTTGAAAAATTTGCCGATGTTCTGTTTTCGCTTATGCTGTCTGCTTTGCTGCGGCAGGACTACGACCCCGCCGCTGTGCTGGAGATCGTGCGCAGAACCTTATATTGACCGCATTTTCTTCCCACACTGCTGTGGGAATTTTATAACGTCCAAATTGAACACTGTTCACTCAAAGGGGACGCTCATAGGAAAGTTCATCGCAGTATCCTGCTGCGGCTTGCCTGCCTTGTGTGGAGCACTGCCAGCTTCAACATCCTGCGCTTTGGATGCAGCTATGCCAAGCAAGCCTCTGATGACCGTAAAAATTAAGACGACTCTGAAAAAAATGCAGTGTTACAATAAATTTGATCTATCGACAAGGAGCAATCAACTATGCAAGCAATCGTAGAAACTGTTTTTGATGCGGTGTATCTGGTATCCGTCATCACCATCGGTATCCTGATGATCCGCGGCTGCAAGGGCAGCCACCAGTTCAAGCTGTTCGGTCTGATGGCTGTCGTTCTGGGTACCGGCGACTCGTTCCATCTGATTCCCCGTGCGCTGGCTCTATGCACCACGGGTCTTGAAAACTTTACCGTTCCCCTGGGTCTGGGTAAGTGGATCACCTCTGTGACAATGACTGTCTTTTATGTGCTGCTGTACTATGTCTGGCGTGAGCGCTACCGGGTCAAGGGCAGCAATGGCCTGACTGCCGCCGTCTACGGTCTGGCTGCTGTGCGTGTTATCCTGTGCATGATGCCGCAGAACCAGTGGCTGAGCGCCGAATCTCCGCTGTCCTGGGGCATTTACCGTAATATTCCTTTTGCACTGATGGGCCTGCTGATCATCGTGCTGTTCTACCGCAGCGCCAAGGAGCATAACGACTCGGCTTTCCGCTGGATGTGGCTGACCATCGTGCTGAGCTTCGGTTTCTACATTCCCGTTGTTCTTTGGGCCAATGCCATCCCCATGATCGGGATGCTGATGATCCCCAAGACCTGCGCCTATGTGTGGACCGTTCTCATCGGCTATTCTGCCATGAAGAAGGAATGTAAGTGATTCGTACACAGTACCGATAAAAAGCAGGGCTGTCACTTATAGCAATTCAACTTTTTAATGCAACAGCAACAACGTTGAATTGCATATCGCAAATATGCTGTTTGAATGTTGCCCTAATTTCTTGACTTGCGATAAAAGAGAGCCGCATCCTGAACGTCCAAGAACAGGCTTGCCAACAAACCTTCAGCGCTCTGCCTTTTGGCAGGGCGCTTTTATATTGCAAAACTTCGTACGTTCTGTTATAATCAAATCGACAACCGAAGAGCAAACGAAAGGTTGTGACGAAAGAAGGCGGGACAGATGTATTTCCAATACGGCGAAGCGGAAACGGCGTATCTGAGCGCAAGAGACGAGCGGATGGCGGCGGTCATCGCACAGGTGGGACACATCGAGAGAGAAGTGGATACCGACCTCTTTTCGGCGGTGGTACACCACATCGTCGGCCAGCAGATCTCCACGAAAGCGCAGGCGACCATCTGGAAGCGGATGCGGGACGAGTTCGGTGTGGTGGATGCCGCTGCCGTCCTCGGAGCCGGGCTTGAGAAGCTGCAGAGCTTCGGCATGACCTTCCGAAAGGCTGAATACATTACGGACTTTGCCCGGAAAATCGAGAGCGGAGAATTTGACCTCGAGGGTATCCGGCAGAGGCCGGACGATGAGGCCATCCGGGAGCTGAGCGGCCTGAAAGGCGTCGGTGTCTGGACGGCAGAGATGATATTGCTCTTCTGTATGCAGCGGCCCAACGTGTTCAGCTACGACGACCTTGCCATCCAGCGTGGGCTGCGGATGGTGTACCACCACCGAAAAATCGACCGGAAACTGTTCGAAAAGTACCGCCGCCGGTTCAGTCCCTGTTGCAGCGTGGCCAGCCTCTACCTCTGGGCGGCAGCAGGCGGCGCGGTGCCGGGCCTCAAGGACTACGCGCCGACCCAAAAGCCGAAAAGGAAAGGGTGAACCGCCATGACCGATACGATGCATTACGATTCGCCGCTGGGAAAGATACTGCTGGCAGCAGACGAAGAAGGGCTGACCGGAGTATGGTTCGAGACACAGAAGTATTTTGCGGCGAAGCTTCCTCCAGAGCATGAAGAGGGGACAATGCCGATGCTGGGAGACGCCTGCCGCTGGCTGGACGTCTATTTTTCAGGCCGGGAGCCAGACTTTACTCCGAAACTCCATCTTATCGGCTCCGATTTCCGACAGGCGGTGTGGGCGCTGCTGCTGCAGATCCCCTACGGACAGACCAGGACCTACGGCGCACTGGCAAAACAGCTGGCGGAGATAAACGGCGGAAAGCGCGTCTCCGCGCAGGCTGTGGGCGGCGCGGTGGGGCATAACCCTGTTTCCATTATCGTACCCTGCCATCGGGTGGTGGGCAGCGACGGCAGCCTGACCGGCTACGCGGGCGGCATCGACAAGAAGATACGCTTGCTGACGCTGGAAAACGCGGAGGCGGCAAATCTTTACCGATAACAAAAAGCAGGCCATCCCGGCGGGATGACCTGCTTTTGCTATCTGTATCGTTTACTTGTCCTGGATGTACTCGTCGATGGCCTTGGCGGCAGCCTTGCCTGCGCCCATGGCCTTGATGACGGTGGCGGCACCGGTGACGGCGTCACCGCCGGCGTACACGCCCTCGCGGCTGGTCTTGCCCTCGTCGCCCTCGGTGACGATGCAGCCGTGCTTGTTGGTCTCGAGGCCCGGCGTGGTGGAGCGGATGAGGGGGTTGGGGCTGGTACCCAGGCTCATGATGACGGTGTCCACGTCCATCGTGAACTCGCTGCCCTTCTTCTCGATGGGGCGGCGGCGGCCGGAAGCATCCGGCTCACCCAGCTCCATCTCGATGCAGGTGATGGCCTTGACGAAGCCGTTCTCATCGGGCAGGATCTCCACGGGGTTGCAGAGGGTCTTGAAGATAATGCCCTCTTCCTCGGCGTGCTCGACCTCTTCCTTACGGGCAGGCAGCTCTGCCATGCCGCGGCGGTAGACGATGTAGACCGTCTCAGCGCCCAGACGCAGGGCGCTGCGGGCAGCGTCCATTGCCACGTTGCCGCCGCCGACGACGGCGACCTTCCTGCCGGTGCGGATGGGGGTCTTGCTGGTGGGCAGGTAAGCCTTCATCAGGTTGGAGCGGGTGAGGAACTCGTTGGCGGAGTAGACGCCCTTCAGGCTCTCGCCCGGGATGCCCATGAAGCGGGGCAGGCCGGCACCGGAACCCACGAAGACGGCCTCATAGCCGTACTCGCCCATCAGCTCGTCGATGGTGAGCACCTTGCCGATGACCATGTTGCACTCGAAATCGACGCCCATCTTCTTGAGGCCGTCGATCTCCTGCTGGACGATGGCCTTGGGCAGACGGAACTCGGGGATGCCGTACATCAGCACGCCGCCTGCGACGTGCAGGGCTTCGTAGACCGTGACCTTATAGCCCAGCTTGGCGAGGTCGCCTGCGGCGGTCAGACCGGCAGGGCCCGCGCCGATGATGGCGACCTTGTGGCCGTTGGACGCAGGCACGACGGGGGCAGTGTGGACATTTTCACGGTGCCAGTCGGCCACGAAGCGCTCCAGACGGCCAATGCCGACGGGCTCGTTCTTGATGCCGCGGGTACACTTGCTCTCGCACTGGCTCTCCTGCGGGCAGACGCGGCCGCAGACGGCGGGCAGGGAAGAGGAACGATTGATGACCTGATAGGCGGCTTCGAAGTCACCCTCGGCCACATGGCCGATGAACTCGGGGATGTCGATGCCGACAGGGCAGCCGGTCTGGCAGGGCTTGTTCTTGCAGTGGACGCAGCGCTTGGCCTCGTTCACAGCCATCTCGGCGGTGTAGCCCAGAGCCACTTCCTCAAAATTCTTGTTGCGGACGTTGGGGTCCTGGGTGGGCATGGGGCACTTTTTGGGGTCCATATTGAAAGCCATTTTACATTCCCTCCTGAGTCTTGAACAGATTGCAGGCCTTTTCCCGGGCCTTGGCCTCAAAGGGGCGGTACATGGTGCCGCGGGCCATCGCCTCGTCGAAATCCACGAGGTCGCCGTCGAAGTCGGGGCCATCCACGCAGGCGAACTTGGTCTCGCCGCCCACGGTCAGGCGGCAGCCGCCGCACATGCCGGTGCCGTCGATCATGATGGGATTCATGGAGACGATGCTCTTGAGGCCGTGCTTCTGGCAGGTCTTGACCACAAACTTCATCATGATGAGCGGACCGATGGTGATGACCAGGTCGTACTGGTTGCCGGCAGCCACCAGCTCGTCGAGGGCGGCGGTGACGACGCCCTTGGTGCCGTAGCTGCCATCGTCGGTCATGACCCGCAGCTCGTCGCTGCAGGCCTTGAACTCATCCTCGAGGATGAGCAGGTCCTTGCTGCGGAAGCCGACCACGCTGTGGACGACGCAGCCCTGCTCGTGGAGTTCACGGGCGATGGGCAGTGCAATGGCGCAGCCCACGCCGCCGCCGACGACGCAGACCTTCTTCAGGCCCTCCACCTCGGTGGCGCGGCCCAGCGGGCCGACGAAGTCGTGGACGCTCTGACCCACTTCGAGGCTGTTCAGCTCCATGGTGGTGCCGCCGACGATCTGGAAGATGATGTCCACAGTACCCTTCTCGCGGTCATAGCCTGCGACGGTGAGGGGGATGCGCTCGCTGTCTTCAAACGGGCGCACAATGATAAACTGGCCGGGCTTTGCCTTTTTGGCAATGAGCGGGGCTTCAATGACCATCTTTGTAACGGTGGGGTTCAGCGCCACCTTTTCCGTGATCTTGTACATTGCGTGTGCTCCTTATTCCTATATTCTCCCCTGCATGAAAACACGCCTGTTCCTCGGTGCAGCAGCCCGAAGCGGCAGGCGCGAAAGTTCAGCAACGATTTGACAATCTTAATTATAACGATATTAAGAAAGGAAAGCAATTAAAATTTCTTCGCGTCAGCTGCGGCAAACTTGAACGCTTCCGCAGCTTTGTACGCAGTAGGGGGACGGAAACGTCCCTTTTTTCAAAAAATGCAAATTTGTAGTTGACAAGAGGCGAAAGCTGCGGTATAATAATCGACGTCGCCGGGAACGCACGGCGCGCCACAATGGAATCTGCGGCCGTAGCTCATCTGGTAGAGCGCCACCTTGCCAAGGTGGAGGTAGCGAGTTCGAGCCTCGTCGGCCGCTCCATTATTGTGGAAGTTTAGCTCAGCTGGGAGAGCATCTGCCTTACAAGCAGAGGGTCAGCGGTTCGAGCCCGTTAACTTCCACCATGTGGCCCGGTAGCTCAGTTGGTTAGAGCACCAGCCTGTCACGCTGGGGGTCGTCGGTTCGAGCCCGATCCGGGTCGCTCGTCGAAAGTCCTGCGGTTCATCTGGCAGTCTTGCGAGCAAGACCGCCGTGATGAACGCCAGACTTTCTCCTCTTCCCCACAAACATTTGCTTCGCAAATTTTTGCGGGGACCCCGATTCAAGAAACGGATTCGGGGGAGTGCAGGGATAAATGCACTTTCTATGCCTCTGTAGCTCAGTCGGTAGAGCAGGGGACTGAAAATCCCCGTGTCATTGGTTCGATTCCGATCGGAGGCACCACGTCGAAATGTCAGCCGCTTGTCTGGCAGTCTTGCGAAGCAAGACCGCCGTGACAAGCACTGAAATTTCTCCTCTTCCCCACAAAATCTTGCATTCGCAAGCTTTCGCGGGGGCCCCGCTTGGTACAGAGATGTACCGTATCTGCGGCCGTAGCTCATCTGGTAGAGCGCCACCTTGCCAAGGTGGAGGTAGCGAGTTCGAGCCTCGTCGGCCGCTCCAACATGAAGCCATCGTTTGTGCAGAAATGCACGACGATGGCTTTTTTCAACATAAACTGCATCAAATGTTGACAACTCGATGCTCCGGGCCGTATACTGAGACTATCGTGCAGCAAACAGAGGCGGGCTGACCGCCTGCGGGAGTTCGGCCCGCGGGCGTTGGCTCGCCTCTGTGCTATAGGAAAAGGAGGGAAAACCAGTGATATTCGGCAAGTACATCAACCGCTATTACCTGCGCCACGCGCCCGCGCTGCTGCTGGGTATCCTTGCGCTGCTGATGGTGGACTATATCCAGCTGCTTGTGCCGCAGCTCTATCGTCTGGTCATCAACGGCGTCAACCTTGGACAGGTGGTGGTGAGGGGCGAGACGATGCCTTTCACGAAAGAGGTGCTGTTCCAGCACATCTGCCTGCCCATGATATGGATCGTGCTGTTCATGGTGGTGGGGCGCTTTTTGTGGCGCATCTGCTTCTTCGGCACCAGCATCCGGGTGCAGGCGGATCTGAGGGAGAAGATGTTCGACCACAGCCGCCGTCTGTCCCAGCAGTACTATCAGGTGAACAAGGTCGGCAACCTCATGAGCCTCTACACCAACGACCTCGACACCATCCAGGAGTGCTTCGGCGACGGCATCCTGATGTTCTTTGACGCATTGGTGCTGGGTCTGCTGGCCCTCTACCGGATGTGGTGCATGGACAGACGCATGACCATGCTGGCCCTCATCCCGGCAGCGTTCATGTTTGCCATCGGCACCGTGATGGGCAAGACCATGACCAAAACGTGGGAGAAGCGCCAGCAGGCGTTCTCGGACCTGTCCGATTTTGCGCAGGAGAACTTCTCCGGCATCGCGGTCATCAAGGCGTTTGTCAAGGAGCTCAAAGAGCTCATCGCTTTCCGCAAACTCAACAAAGACAACGAAGAGGTCAACGTGGAGTATACCCGCATCTCGGTATTGCTCGAAGTAATGGTGACGTTCTTCGTGGAGTCGGTCATCTGCGTCATCCTCGGCTACGGCGGCTATCTTGTCTACAAGGGAGATTTCAATGCGGGCCAGCTGGTGGAGTACATCGGCTATTTCGAGGCGATCGTCTGGCCCATCATGGCGATCTCAATGCTCATCGAAAAGACCTCCCGCGGCAAAGCCTCCCTCAACCGCATCACCGAGCTGCTGGACGCACCCATTGATGTGGCCGACCGCGCCGGTGTGCCGGACCTCGAAAACCCCAAGGGCGGCATTGAGTTCCGCGATTTGACCTTCCGCTACCCGGACGGCGAGTTCGATGTGCTGAAAAACATCTCCTTCACGATCCAGCCCGGCGAGAGCGTGGGGATCGTGGGCAAGACCGGCGCAGGCAAGACGGCGCTGGTCGATTTGCTCCTGCGCACTTATAACGTCCCCGACGGCACCCTTTTCGTGGACGGGAAGGACGTCAACGGCGTCTCCATCCACTCGGTGCGGCAGGCGTGTGCCTATGTCCCGCAGGAGAACTTCCTCTTCTCGGATACCATCGCCCACAACATCGCCTTTGGCGTGGACGACGCTACCCCCGAGGACATTGAACGGGCAGCCAGCCTTGCTGACGTCCGGGACAACATTGTGGACTTCAAGGATGGCTACGAGACTGTTCTGGGCGAGCGCGGCGTCACCGTCTCGGGCGGTCAGAAGCAGCGCATCTCCATCGCCCGCGCCCTGCTGAAAGATGCGCCCATCCTGATCCTCGACGACTCGGTTTCGGCGGTGGATACCAGGACGGAAAAAATCATCCTCGACAACCTGAAAAAGAGCCGTGCAGGCAAGACCACTCTGCTCATCGCGCACCGCATCTCGACGGTGGAGGGACTGGATAAGATCATCTTCCTCGAGGACGGCAGAGTGGAGGCCGTCGGCCCCCACGACCGGCTCTATGCATCCTGCCCGGAGTACCGCAAGATGGTCGATCTGCAGAAGCTTGAAGACGAAGTGGGAGGTGGCAACGCATGATGAGTCTGAATCCGCTTCTTCTCGTGGGCGGCGTCATCGGCACCGTGTCGGTGCTGCTGCTCATCGCCTACGCCTGCGTCAAAGACAAGAAAACGGCTATGGGCTTCGAGCGCAGCATGGCCGACGGTGAGATCCTGCGCCGCCTCTTCGGCTACGCCAAGCCCTACCTCAGGCTGTTCATCGTTGTGGGCTTTCTCGTCCTCTTCTCCATCTCCTACGACATCGCGTCGCCCCTCATCGTGGGCTACATCGAAGAGCTTGTGGTGGGCGATTTCGAACTGAAAAGCCTCTATGTCAGTGTGGCCGTGTACGCGGGTGTGCTGGTCTTCTCGATGGCCAGCACCTATTTGCAGGCCGTCATTCTGCAGCGTGTGGGCCAGCGCATCATCTCCGATTTGCGTGAAGACCTTTTCACCCACATTGAAAGCCTCTCCCACGGCCAGCTGAACGACATCCCGGTGGGCAAGCTCGTCACCCGCGTGACCAACGACACCAACGCCATCTCGATGATGTTCACGAACCTCTTCGTCAACCTCACCAAGAACGCCTTCGTCATTCTGGGCATTCTGGTGGCGATGCTCTTCCTGAACTACGAGCTGACCCTGATGGTGCTCTGCTTCGTACCCTTC
>OBAG01002044.1_pt1 | contig 11149 bp, 9 predicted proteins | sample 1517701 | NCBI WGS metagenome assembly OBAG01 (sample SAMN04571702, study PRJEB22368) | human gut metagenome | biome: human gut; material: stool | host: Homo sapiens | place: Luxembourg | collected 2012-09-07 | reverse complement strand
CGAACTGGACGAATCTCTCGCCCACTACGAGGTGGAGCTGCACACGGCATGGGGCGAGTTCGAGTATCTGGTGGACGCTTACACGGGGAAAGTGCTCAGCGGACAGAAGGACTTGCTGACCACTGCTTCCACGCCAAATGAGACAACGAAGCCCTCTGATCAGAAGCCCGATCCGTCCGGAACAGCGCAGAACATTGGCTACGCCAAGGCAAAATCTATTGCCCTGAATCACGCAGGTGTGAGTGAAAATGAAGCGTATGACATGGATATCGAACTGGACAATGAAGATGGAATACTCGTCTATGAGGTCGAGTTCAAATCCGGCAATATGGAATATGACTACGAGATCAACGCCGCCACCGGCGCGATCCTCAAGCATGAGTCGGAGTTGGAGGACTGACGCACAAAGCACTCCAGTAAAGCATATTTGGATTACTTTCGGATCGTGTATTAGGCAAGTCGATTTTTAAAACATCAACCGCTTACCCGCGGCATACACAGCAGGTGCCGAAGCCGCAAACCCACATCAGAGAATCCGTTTTATAGGTTGAAAGGGACTCCCCTGACCGCTTTTGCAGTCAAGGGAGTCCACTTTACATATATTGCGATTACTTCTCCGCGTACAGCCGCCACAGGAATGTCACGATCTGCGCTCTCGTGCAGCCGCTGCCGGGGCTGAAGGTGGAGCTCGTTGTGCCGTTGGTGATGCCGTTGTCCGTGGCCCACTTCACCGCTTCGGCGTAGTAGGCATCGGCGGCCACATCGCTGAAGGCAGGCGCACCGTCGGCGGACGCCTTGGACGCCCGGAACAGGAAGGTCACTGCCTGTGCACGGGTGCAGGGAGCATTGGGGCTGAATCTGCCGTCAGCCGTGCCGGTGGTGATGCCCTGACTCAGCGCCCAGCGGACGGCCTCCGCATAGTAAGCGTCACCGGGAACGTCCGTCAGATCCATGGCGTAATTCACCACAGGAGACCCCGCCGCCCGCCACAGGAAGGTGACGATCTGGGCACGGGTGCAGGGCTGATTAGGGCCAAACAGGCCGTCGCCGATGCCGCCGGTGATGCCCTTCTTCTGCGCCCATTTCACGGCTTCGTAGTAATACGCATCGGTGGGAACATCCCGGAAGGGGCTGATCTTCACTTCCTCCGTGAATGCAGCCTTGACCTCCACCTTCCCGGCGGGCATGATAAAGGTAAATCTGCCATCGCCCTTGTCGGTCAGTTCAAGCTCCTTGCCGTTTTTGTCAAGCACCTTGAGGCTGTCCAGCTCGTAGCCCGCGTCCGGCTTCACCGTGACGGTCACACGGTCGCCCTGACTGGCGTTCTTCGGGCTGACGCTCACGCTGCCGTTTTCCGTCTTATCCGGAATTCCGACGGCATAGCGGGGATCGGAGTCATCCCGGCCGGACGAGGACGATCCGCCGTCCCTCGACCAGTTTGCCGTGACGGTCACGCTGCCCTCCGGCATGGTGAAGGCCGTTTCAGCGGCGCTTGGATCATCAAAGACAACATTGCTGCCGGAGGTCCAGCCATTGAAGGTGTAACCGCTGCGGCTGCCTGCGCGGACGGTGACAACGCTGCCTGCCGCATAGCTGCCCGCGCCAGAGACATCCGCATAGCTGCCGTTCACAGTGACGGCGTACCGGGTCTGCCGGGTGATCAGCGCCAGCTGCTGCGCGGATTCGTTGCCCGCGCTGTCCCTCGCGCTGAGGAAAAGGACGCCGGTATTATCCGCTCCACGCAGCACACCGGAAACGGTAAAGCGGCCGTCGCTGCCGGCGGTGACAGACTGGGTGGCAGACTGACTGGTTTTTCCATAAATGATCTCGCTGCCGGCGTCCGCCGTGCCGGTGACGGCGTACTCGCCGGTGTCCCGGTCAGCGAAGAACACCGGATCGGCGAGGGTCAGCATGGGAGGCGTCTCGTCGCGGCTCACCAGCAGGAACACGCTGGTTACGTCCTGCCCCTTCGTGCCGTCGATCTTGAGCATCAGACTGCCTTCAAAAGTGGGAATTCCCCATTCTCTGTTAATTCCCAGTTGGACGGGGTAGTCTGTATCGTCCATCCGCGTGACAGTAAAATCGGCGTCCGGATCATCGCAGATCACGGTGAGCGTGCCGGGATTTTCACCCACATAGGCGTGGAAGACACCGTTATCTTTGTCGCACTCCTTGTCGCCCACTTTAAGAGAGATCTTCAATTCCTTGTACTCTGGCAGGAACACTCCATCGTCGGCAGACTGCGTTTCTTTGCTGTAATACTTCGCGGTAAGCGCCTTTGGGGCGCTGGTTCCCCCGCTCCCCGCAGTACTGCCCTCTGTACCCTCCGCGGCGCTTGTCTCCTCGCCTTCCATGGAGCCGGTCTCCGTGCTCTCTGTAGAGCCCGCCCCTGTACTCTCCGTGAAGTACGGCACCTCTCTATAGGCGCTCACGCCGATTCTGTAGTCCTTGTCCGCCTCGAGATTTTCGGCAGGAACGGACACAGCAGAGTTCTCTCCGCTGGCCTTAACGGCGTTTCCGCCCACGGTCAGCGCCATGTTGATGGAGTTATCCAACTGCCCATCTTTGGATTTTTTGAGGTCATAGCCAAAGCCGGTGTCCTTCCACTCGTTGCCGTCTTTCTGATAGACCGTCATGCGGTAGCCGTCGGCGTCGTCCACCTTATCCCATGCAGCCTTCATCACCTCGTTGCCGACAAAGGTCAGCGTAACGTTTGCCGGAGCAGCAGGCTGATTGCTGTTCGTGTAGTCCACCGTGGTGTCAAACTGCCAGCTGTCGATGGCGGCAAGGGCGTTCACAGTTTTGCTCGCTCCGTTCTCGGTGACCTCAACGCTCTTTTCCGTCATTAGGAAGGAGGTCACATAGTACTCGCCCGTGGGCGCGCGTGTGCCGCTGGGGGAAACAGTGACGGAAATGAAGTTGGAATCTGTCACAATTTGCTCGTCGATCAGGTAGTCCGCGCCGCCCTCTTTCTCGGCAAGATAGGTGCGCAGGGTATACTCTGTGTTCATTTCGGCGTATTCGACCTGGCCGGTTACCTCACCGCTATGCAAGCTCAAATCCAGCTTTTCAAACGGTGTAACGGTAACTCCCTTAGATTTCTCCCTTACAAGCGTAAGGGAGTCTGTATTGACCTCATAAGTCCCGCCACTCTTCAGCCGCAGGAGTGCTACGCGGTATTCCTTCCCGTCCTCATTGTTCGTGATAAGGTCGGTGCCTGCGTTGATCTCTGCGGTGGAATTGATTTGACCGTCCTCACCCACCCAGTTGATGTCGATGCGGTTGGTCTCATCTTTTTTCGTAACAATCAGAGCTTGTTTGATATCCTCCTCGCTCACGCTCTCGTCAAACGCCAGCAGGATATACGGCGTTTCCGCCGGATCGGTGACTTTTACCTCAATCACCTTAGAGTTTTCACTGCTGCCGTTCGTGAGCACAACGGGCTCCAGAGCCGTCAGCATCAGAGCCTCCTCGCCGTCCTCAAGCGACACCGCCTGCACCACCGGCGTCACGCCGTGGTCCTCCCATTTCCACTCGGGCAGCTTTTTGATCAGCTTGCCCTCAAGATCCCATCCCTTACCCTTTTCGAAGTCGGTTTTGATGATATTCGGAAGAATGACCCACGCGCGCACATCATAGAGCCAGTTCGTCGTCTGTGCCATCGCGCCGAGGTAGACATTGATGTTATTAAACGCATCCTTCATGCCCTCGCTGACGCTGACGCCGCTAATGCGAGCCGTGGTCTGTCCGCCGATGATCAGCTGAATATCCGTTTGCGACAGCTTTGCCCCTCTGAGGCAGGGGATAAAGAAATTACTGGGGATCTGCAAGATGCCCTGCACCTTGCCGTTGGCGCCGATGCCGAGATACAATCTGTTCTGGTCCTCATTCACGCCGCCGAAGGCCCCCAGCTCGATGGAGGATTTCAGAACGATCACATCAAGCTTTGTACTCGGCAGATTGAGCTCAAGCGCCTCCGAGCCGGCAAAGTAGATGCCCGTGTAGGTTTCATTTCCATATTTCCGCTCCTGCCCGTTGAGCTTGAGGGCGTAGCCAAAGCTATCGATGATGGATAACTTCGCGCCTACAATGCCCACGTCACTTGCCGTGAGGGAGATCTCACTCGGGCCGATCACCACATCCCCCGTGCCCTCGATGAGGTGGAGATAGGTGCCCGTCAGCGTGCCGCGCAGCTTGATGGGCGGAATGGCGAAGTAGTCGCCGTTCACCGTTTTTGCCAGATCCATGAAGCCCGCGCCGCCGCCGTTGAGCTGACCAACGGGAATGGGCGGAATAAGGGGGATGCCGGGGCTTGCCTTGACATAGAAATACAGCGTGTTGGGCAGCAGGCTGCCGTCCTTTTTGCTGCGCGTCAGCTCCAGCTCCGCCTTGGTCTCAAAGAGGTCAAAGACGTTCAGCTCCAGTTCAAAGGCGTAACGCTTGTTGCCATTGAAGGTATTGACCTCGCCCTTGACCTTGGCAAGCTCCAGCGACAGCATTTTTTCGGTGTCAAAGCTGCCTTTCGCGTGGACGCCGTTGACCTTGAATTCATTCCCCTTCAAGCCGTAACCCAGCTTTTCCAGTGAAAATTCCGCGCCGTCGAAGATGGTCTGAAAGCCGATCTCGCCGCTGAACACAAGGTTTCCCGCCGCGTCGGCGGCGGCGTTCCTCAGCTTCACCGTGGCGTAGGGGATGTCCACATAGACGATGGCGTCGTTCTTCTCGGGCTTGATTTCAAACGTAAAGCCATCCTTTGTGAGGGAGATTTTCAGGTCATTTTCCGCGCCGGTTTTGGGCTGGTAGAATTTGAAGGTCGGCGCGCTCAGGCTCACGCCGTTTTGCTCCACGGTTCCGTTCTTGTGGATGACGAGCCTGCCGCCGCTGCCCCACGTCGCCGTGACGGAGGGCGAGAGCAGCGCCGCCCCGCCGGTGAACTCAAAGGAGGTGCCGTCTGTACTCTTGTAATCGCCGTTGATGAGGGCGACGGGGTCCTTCTTGTACTGCCGCTTCAGCGCCGAGAGCGCCGCATCGTCCGCCACATGCTCCACCGTCACGCCGCCGTTGGGGAAAACGGCCAGCCGCTTGGCGTAGATGGCGGGATCGACCTTGTCCGGTTCACTGGGGATGGGCTGCGTCAGCTTCGTCAGGCTGCGGAAGCCCCAAAGGAAACGCAGGGAATTTGCGTTGCCATTTTCATTATCGAAATAAAAACCGACATCATTCCCGCACTCCACCCGGGTGTCGCCGGGGCGGCTGGCCGGCGTTACGCTGACCCATTTCGGCAGATAGGCCTTGATGGTGCCGTTTTTATAGTATTGCGACAGTCCCACAAAGGGATTGGCCCAGTTGTAGCCGTCCGTATAGACCTCGGTGATGTAAACGCCGTCCTTATCGCCCGACCAGGAATAACCCTTGGGAACAGCCTTTGTATCCAGATTCTCCACGGGCGCGGTGATGGTGGAACTTTCCGTGGTGATCGTGGGAGTCGTTCCATCTGACACATACGGCACCGTGGTGCGGCTGATTTTGATGGCGGGGCCGCCCGAAGCCTCCAGCATGGCCCGATGCCCCATGGAGGTAAAGGCATTGAGGTTATAGCCCCACGTAAACCTTGGATCACCCATAGCAACTTGATCATTTTCTTCGACGCGGATGCTGCCGACGGTCGTCAGCACGCCCCAAGTGTCGTCCTTCGCCGTAGGCCCGATCTCCTTGAGCTGCACGATCTCGTAGTAGACTGTCACCTGTGCGGCGACATGACTGTGGGACGACAGCAGGTCATACTCCGCCTTGATAGCGTTCGTTTTTCCATTTGGCGTTTCTGAAACAAAGGTCATGCTTTTCAGTTCCGTCACCACGCCCTCGGTGGTCGGTACGCCTTGATTATAGGTAGTGTAATTGCAGCGCGGCGTCTGGCTGTTCCACAAAAAATCCTCGTCAGGCTTCGCGGCGGGAACCACCGTAAGATAGGAATAGGTCTCAAGCAGTTTATGCAGCGTCACATGGACGTACCCGTTTTGCAGGGACAGGGAGCCGTCCGCCATCTTGACCTGCTTTACATCGCCCGCCCGGTAAATGTCCCCCGCAAAGGCCGCGGCCTCCACGGGCAGCAGACCCAGCAGCAGGCCCAGCGTCAATAACAGGGTGATCGTTTTTTTCATGATGCGTTTCCCTCCTTGTCTGTCTTGTTGTTCTTTTCTCGTTTCTCTCGCTCATGCAGGCGCATACAGACCACCGTCAGGACAGCGGCGGCCGTAAAGGACGCCACACCCACCAGCACATAGCCGCCTGCGCTGTCCGCCAGCAGCGTCGCGCCGTAGGCCCCCTGGACGGCGGCGCCGGGTGCCCCGCCGATGAAATGAGCCAGCGCGCCGGTCAGACCCAGAGCCAGCGCGGTACACAGCGTTCCCAGCCGCCGCAGCGCCGTCCGCTCCCGCTTTTGGATCAGCCGCAGGGCCGTCTGCTTCACACGCCGGACGCGCTCCGTGGTGTCATACATGCCCCTTCCTCCTTCCCCGAAAAAGTCCTTACACTCTGATAGGGACAAAAATGGAGAAAACTATGCACCAAAAATTGAAAAAATTTCAAAAAAGATCAGACCGTCCTGTCGGACGATCTGATGGAGGCTGTCGATAAAGCGGGAGATTTTCCGCAACGGAAAGGAAGGGTGTGCGCGGGAAACCCAAGAAGGGTGTCCTGCGCCATTGAAATCCTAAGTTTTCAGAACTTTATAAAAGTTCTGAAAACTTGCTCAGCGGGGCGAAAAGACTTTTTCGACACGCTGAATCAGACCGTCCAACAGGACGGTCCGATGAGACTGTATTTACGCCTCGGCTTTCCGCGCCAGCAGCCGGAAGCACAGCGCCGTGGGCAGCGGGACAAAGTAGGCGATGAGTTGGGGCATCCCCCCGGCGCTGACCAGAAGATTGTAGATGGCGTGGTAGATGATGGCAACACACAAAAGTGCGAACAGGCAGGCCGCCCGCAGGGGGCGGCTGTCCCACACGGGGCGCAGGACGCCGCCGTACACATTCCCGCAGACCACATGCATCGCACCGGTGCCAAAGCCCCGGATCAGCAGAAAGAGGATCTGGTCCGCGCCGTTTTGCGTGAGGAAACAGATGTTTTCAAAGGTGGCAAAGCTGGCGGCCACGATGACGGCGGCCAGCCGGAAGCGGGCGAAGGTCGGCTCAAACACTGCCAGAAAGAACAGCAGCGGCAGCAGCTTCATGATCTCCTCCACCACCGGCGCGATCTGGGTGGCGGCATTGACGGCGTCCGCCTGATACAGCCGGGCGAAGAAGGTGTTGAGATAGGCGGAGAGCAGACAGGCCCCCATCCCCGCAAGGCAGAACACCAGCGCGGCGCGCTGCCCCCGCTTGAGGGACAGCAGCGCCACCACCAGCGGGGCCGCCATGCAGACGAATACATTTTCGATATAGGTCATGCCTCCACCGCCTTTCGCACCGCAGGCAGAAACAGGAGCAGAACGAGGGTCAGCAGGAAATCGAACCAGAAGTAGGGATTCGTCAGGGTGTCGCTCACCCAGAAGCAGGAGGCCGTCCACAGGGCGTACTCCAGCGTTGTGAAGGCCAGTACCGTTCCGTGAAACCGGCGCAGCCGCCCGTTTTCCGTCTTTTTCGCCCAGACGAGGCCCCGCATCGCGCACCACGCCAGCATCATCGTCAAGCCGCACATGAGGACGTTGAGAAGCAGATCGCCGTAGGTGACGTACAGCACGAACTGCGGCAGGCAGAACACCGGTGCCAGCCAGCACAGTCCCGTCCGGGACTGCCGCTCCTCCGGGTCCGCCAGTGTCAGCGTCAGGGCAAGCAAAAAGACATAGCTGGCCAGCCACGCAAGGTCGGAGACGTAGAAGATCTGCGGGGTCTCCTGCCGCAGCAGCAGATGCAGTGTCCAGTAGAGGGTGCCCAAGGCGAAGGTGCCGTAAAAGCAGGTCAGCAGAAACCACGGCTGTCCGCGGCTTTTGAGATACGCCCGCAAAGCGGCGCAAAAGCCCGCCGTCACGGCGAGAAACTGCAAGAGATAGTCCCAAAACTCAATCATCGTACCGCTCCTCGTCCGCCGAGTCCCCCTCATGCCCCCGCAGGCGGACGCACAGCACCGTCACGCACACGCCTAACGCGAAGGCCAGCAGGCCCACCACGAGATAGCCAAGGCTCCGGCCGCTGAAAACGCTGGCGGCCATGCCGACGCCCAGCGCCGTGTCGGAAAATCCCTCCGTGATGCCGGGCATGACCAGCGCGAGGGAGACGATCATGACGAAACAGGCCGCTGTACCGGCGCAAAAGATCCCACGGGCCCGGCGGCGCTGCCGCTCCCGCTCCAGTTCCCTCGCCCGCCGCTTGGCCTCGGCCAGCCGTTCAGCCGTTGTACGCATCCGTGATTCCCTCCTGTTCCAGCCGCTTTCGCAGCGCGATTTTTCCACGGTAAATGAGGTCCGCCACCTGCTTTTCCCGCTTACCCATGACGGCGGCGGTCTCCGCGTGGCTCAGTCCCTCGAAATAGACAAGGAACAGCGCCTCCCGGTAGTCCTCGTGCAGCTCTGCCATGCAGGTCCGCAGGAGCCGCGCCCGCTCCGCCGATTGCACAGCTTCCTCCACCAGCTCCCGGGCCTCCGGTTCCTCCGTCAGCGCATCCAGCGAAAAGCAGTTTCTCGCTCTCTTTTTGTGCAGCAGCCGCAGGGCCATGTGCCGCGCTGACTGGTAGAGGTAGGTGCGAAAGCCGCCGTCCCGGATGGCCGGCCTTTTGGCGATGAGATAGGCAAAGGCCTCGATCATCAGATCCTCCGCCTCGTGAAGGTCGCAGAGGTAGCCGTCCAGATAGAGGGTCAGCTTGGTGCCGTAACGCTCCATAAGCGCGCCCAGAGCGTCCTCGTCGCCGTTGAGGTAGCGGCGGTATAATGCTTCGTCTGTCATCCCTCCGCCGCCTCCCTTCGCCGCTTTTTTCATGATTATAACACGCCCCATGCGCCCTTGTCGATAGAATTGATATACTCGAAAGGCTCCTGCCATCAGTTCCACGCCCCAGGTCATCGCCGCCCGTGCCAGCAAAAAGCGGATAAAACGCTTGAAGGCCAATTCCGCTTTCTTCATTTCCGCATTGAACGTCTTTTGCCTACCATCTCTTGACAGTAGGTTCATTCTTTGCCGACGCGTAGCGTAACGAAACGTTCCGCTGTGTTGCGGCACAGTAGTCACAGGCAAAAAGGAAATTCCGCCCCTTTTCGGAAATTTGCCATTTATAATTTGATATATTTCCGAAACGTGTTAACATTCTTCCGAATGTTGGACATAATAGAATCAACAGATCATTTCAAGGAGGCAAGCAAATGGCTGACTTTATGTTTGTAAAAGATGCGGCTGCGCTTTGGAATATTAGTGAACGACAGGTTAGCGGGCTTTGCAGTCGCGGAAAGATTCCCGGAGCAGTAAAGCAGAGACGTTCTTGGATGATCCCGACAACTGCCGAAAAGCCCGCTGATCAGCGAGTCAAATCCGGAGCCTAAATGGAATGTCCATCTCCTTGAATTTCGATATGCTTATCTGCTGGAATTTCCAATGTAGAAACAAGTCCAATATCTTCTGCCAAGGTAATGGTATCCTTTTCACCGGTAGCATTCTCGATCGCCGTCCGTAATTCCGCTTCTGTTGTAATCCCATTGTTTTCCGCCCATGCTGTCGGAACCAGCGTGAACATCATCGTCAGTGACAACAATATTGCAAAAATTCGCTGTTTCATCACTTTTACCTCCTATATTTCCTTCTATTTGATCCGCTTCCGCAGGTTTAAACAAAAAACAGACACATTCAAGACATGGTTCTACCCATGCCTGAAAGCGCCTTTGCTTTATATTCTGCGGACAGCGTAAAGCAGCGAACGCCGCTTGCTCTGTCCTGGCCTATTCTGTTTTTCGGAGCTTGCCGGAGCATCATGCGCATCAGAACCTTTGGAAGGGTCAGCGCGGAGCTATGGAACCAGGGGGAATGGCGGCTGTCCGCCGTTGACAGCTGGCTGGCCCGGAGGGCCCCGTAGCTTTGCGTCGCCGGCTTACGCCGGGTTTGCCCATAAATTTTACATAAAGAAAGCAGCAGATTGCTCTTTTCCAGTCAATAGGCGTTTTTTATAAAATTAACCGTTTTCTTTGTGTTTTTCGAGCCTTTTTCCGCTCAGAAACCACGCTTGCGCTCCCCGCATGGTGCGGGAATCCGCCGTCGGTCCTCCCGGCTTCTGTGCTCTTTACACCTGAATACCGGAGGCCCTCCTCGGAGCAGCAGTGTACCCGCGGCAAAGTCCCGTCGATTTTCATTGCCATACCGATGGAACCGTGGTATACTATTCCCGTTGAAAAAACAAAACGAAGGAGAGATGACCATGGATCCCATCAACGAGATCGAACTGGAGGACTGCCCCGTATGCCGCGGCGCCGGTTATATTGAGGACGAGCAGGGCTGGTGCATGTATGCGTGCTGCCTGAACTGCGGCACGGAGACCGCCCACGTCAGCTACAAGACGCCGGAGGAGCGGCTGGAGGCCGCCCGTCAGGCTGCCTACCTGTGGAACATCGGCAAGGTGATCCACAACGGCATGTGTGACTGATTCCCACGCAAAAAACGCGCAAGTGAACGCACTTGCGCGTTTTTCCTTTGGCTGATACAATACAGAAAAAAGCTTCCGGGAGGAACACAGTATGATTCGTGAGATCTGCAGGGATGAGACGTTTCTCTCCCAGAAGGCCGCCCCCGCCACGGCGGATGATCTGGCCACAGCCCAGGACCTGCTGGACACCCTGACCGCCCACAAGGACGGCTGCGTGGGCATGGCGGCCAACATGATCGGCGTGAATAAGCGCATCATCGCCTTTGACAACGCGGGGACGTACATGGTGATGTTCAATCCCGTCATCGTCCGGCAGTCCGGGCCGTATGAGGCCGAGGAGGGCTGCCTCTCCCTCGCCGGCGTCCGGAAAACGAAGCGGTTCCAGACCATCAAGGTCCAGTGGCAGAATGAAAAATTCCAGACCCGGCTGAAAACCTTCACCGGCTGGACGGCGGAGATCATCCAGCACGAGATCGACCACTGCGAGGGGATCATTATATGAGAGCGGCCATCCGCAATCGCATCTCCA
>OBAG01002041.1_pt1 | contig 11160 bp, 7 predicted proteins | sample 1517701 | NCBI WGS metagenome assembly OBAG01 (sample SAMN04571702, study PRJEB22368) | human gut metagenome | biome: human gut; material: stool | host: Homo sapiens | place: Luxembourg | collected 2012-09-07 | reverse complement strand
TGGGCAGGCTGTCGTACTTGCGGAACTCGATGGTCTTGCCGCCGTTCTGGGGCACGGGGTAGTAGTCCGCGAACTGATCGTGCACCAGACGCGGCTCGGCCTGATCGATGAGGCGCTTTTCGTAGAAGGTCTTCATTTCCTTGGTCATGGTGCCGGTGGTGTTCTGCAGGCTTGCAGAAGCGTCGGCAAAGAGCTGGAGATCCATCTTCACGTTGTCGTTTTTCATGTCATTTGTCCTTTCTTTTCCTTGCTTTTTACCCCTCCTGCATCGGAGAGGTTTTCTTCAGAAACTGATCTTCACTCCGTGCATCGCACGGCGTTCCAGCGCCTCGCGCTGGGCGCGGGTCATGCTGGCCACATCGGCGCGGGTGACGGCTGCGCCGCCGGGACTGGTGCCGTTCTCCGCCGGGCGGGCCGAGCGCTGGCGGATGCGCTCCACGACGCCCTGCTCCACAGTCCGGGCGGTCTGCTGCAGCGCATCACTGTAATGGGCCAGACGGTAGGCATCCCCCATCCGCATCCCGGGCAGCTCCATCAGACGGCGCATTTCGGGGTTCGCAAGCTCCTGCCGGAGCGAGAAGCCCGGGACGTCCCGGCGGATCATCGCCTCCTCTGCGGCCCAGCGGGCGTGGAGGGCACGGACGGCATTCTCTCCCGCCTGCAGGCCCGGGACAGGCGGGAGCGGCGCAGGACGTTCCTGCGGTGCAGGCGGCTCTTCCGGCTTTTCCGGTGCAGTCTGCGCCGACACCTCCGGAGTCTCCCCGCTGCCCTCGTCGGCCCTCATGGTGCCGGAAGCGATGGCCTGCTGGGCCTGTGCGTGGCTGAGGGCGGGGGCACCTTCACCGCCCTCTGCAAACATCTGCAAGTCCACCATCGACTGTTCGCTCCGGCCGCTCAGGTCGGCAAAGCGGACATGATCCGGGTAGCGCTCTGCCAGCAGGGCAAAGCCTGCCTTGGCGAACTCGAAGGCCCCCTCCACCCACGGCTTCTGGGGCGCAGCCGCCGTCACCGCCAGACGCGGGCCGTCCGGCTCGTCCCATGCGCCGCTCTTTGTCCCCTCCTCGCCCGCCAGCAGGGCGCAGAGGGTCTGCATCAGAGTGCTTGCTCCTGCACACACGATGTCCTGCCCGGCGGGGGCATAGCCCGCGTGGCCCGAGGCCTCCAACCGGCAGGTGGGGCCTGCCGGGCCGTCCAGCTCGGTATAGTTCACTTTTATCATCTCATTTCTCCTTTCTGCGTCTTCATCGCCCTCGCCATCGCCGCCGTGCTCAGTTCCTCCGCCGGGCCGCTCAGCTTGGGCGGGGCAGGCTGTTCCTGCGCTTCCAGCAGGCCCGTCAGCCGGGCCATCTGAGCCTGCATCTGTGCCAGCTGCCGGGCAAGGGTGCCGTTCTGCCGCACCCGCTGGCGCACCTTCTCAATGCCCTCGAAGTCCATCATTTCCAGTGCCGCCAGCGCCGCATCGGCGTTGGCCGGGGCAAAAAAGCCCAGCTGATAGCACTCCTTGGCCGTCTCATTCTGGGAAAGACGGCTGAAGGTGGACTTCTTCTCCGCGCTCACCACGATGTCGAACACCGGCTCACGGCTGCCCAGCTCCACACCGCCCACGACCTTCGCCGGCCGGGCGCGGAGCACCTCGCCCGAAAACCGGACAAACTCGCTCTCGCCGCCCTTTCCCGTGATGCGGAAGATGCGCTCCTCGTCGTAGAACTGCCGCATCAGCTCGATGATGAGGTAGCACTCCTTGGCAAATGCCCGGTAAGCGCTCTTGAGCATATCCCGGCTGAGCTTGCTGCCCGCCTCCTGCAAAGCAGCGATGGCCGAAGCCGCCGTGACGCCTCCGGCAGTGCCGCCCTGCGTCATGTCGCGGTTGCCGCTGATCTCCTTCAGCTCCTCGATGCGGCTGTTGCGGTAGCTCAGGCTGTTGCCCTGCAGTCCCGCCGTCTGCATCGGCCGGAAGCTGTCGTCGTTCAGCCGCCCCGCCACATGGATGATGTCTCGGGACAGGTCGGTCAGCTCCTCCTCGTTGACCCCTGCTGTGTCGCTCAGGACATACCGCTGCCGGGCCGAGAGCAGGACGTTCTCATCCATGGCGTGGTTCATCCGGTCGATGGCGGTCTGGCATTCCTTCATCACGTCGATGTACCCGAAGCCAGCCGGGCTGTCCTCCTCCATGAACAGCGGGTCGAACACAAAAGGATACCTGCCGTGGTCGTAGAATCCCCGTTCGGCCAGTGCCGGGTCGTTCTCGCTGGCGTAGAGCACCACGCCGTTGCAGAACTTGCAGTAGTGCAGCACGCTCCGGCCCTCCGGCGAGAGCTTTTTGTAGTACCAGTCCACCACGACGCTCTTGCTGCTGGTGTCGAGGCCGCCGTCGTGGATGTAGCGGGGCACGTCGAGGACGCTGGCGTTGTGCCCCGCCAGCTGGGGCCAGCGCTCTTCCAGCTGGTTCGAATCCGCCAGACTCAGCGAGAAGAAATGGGGCGACGCCTGAATGTCGTCCACGCCCGGCTCCCAGTAGAGCATCAGCAGGTTCATGGGCCGGATGCTGATCTCGCCCACGCCGCCCCGCTGCTCCGGGTCCCAGAACACCCCCTTGACGCCGGTGCCCTGCTTGAGCTTGCGCCACCATGTGTCGCTGTACACCTGCTCGTAGTCGGCCTGTTCCAGCACTACGGGCAAAACGCTGGAAAGCGCCTGTGCCGCAGCCTCATCGTCCTCGGCCCGGGGCAGGACGTTGGGGCTGGGGTAGTTGTCCATCGCGTCAGCGTGCTTGTTGGCGATGGAGTTGAACAGCCACCCGCTGGACGGCTGGGGCTTGCCCTCCATCATGGGGTTCTGGTAGTTCTTCCAGTGCCCCATCCGGAACCACAGCTCGTTATCCACCAAGCGCTTGTCCAGCGCCGCCTTGCCTGCCTTGTACCGCTGCAAGATCTGTGCCGCCTCGCCCACCTCCTCCGGCCCGATGGGCGGCTTTTCTCTCATCTCGTCCAATGTAACTCCTTTCTGCCCTCTGTCGCAGGGCACTTCCGTTTCTGCCCTGTCGGGCTTTGCTCGTCCAGCTCAGACCTGCCCGGCCTGCCAACGCCTCTCCCTTTGGGAGAGGTGGCATTGCGAAGCAATGACGGAGAGGGCAAGCCCGTCTCCCGAGAGCCTCCGCACAGCGATAAGCAGTCTTTTTGTTAAATCGTATTTATCGCTGTGTCCATGCCTTCACCGTCAGCATCCTTGCCCTCTCAGGCGCTCACGCGCCAGCTCTCCCAAGGGGAGAGCCTTGCCTTCACACCCTCAGAAATCTCGCCCTCCCATGCAGCTCCAGCGGGTCATCCCGCACCCTCGGTTCGGCGATCTGCCGGGGCGGCGAGATGGGGTTCTCCATCAGCACATAGCGGCACTCGTCGTAGATATGATCCTCCTGCCGGGTGTCGATGTCCTCCACATTGCTCTCGTCGTACACGAGGTTCGGGATGGTGCGGATGAAGTGTTTGCAGGTATGGAACACCTGCAGCATCGGCCTGCCCTCCTCGTCGAAATGCAGCCGGTAGTGGAACTGCATCTTGCCCGCCAGACGGGTGTGGTCGCCGGGCCTCCAATGCAGGAAATTCGGGCTTTTCTCCTGCATATCCGCGACGCTCTCGCCTCGGCTCTGGTCGAAGATGGCCGGGTCGGCGATGCCTGTGATCACCCGCCCCCGGAGCATCGGGTCATTCTGCTCGGCCTCCCGGATGCGCCGGGCCTGTTCCACCGGGTCGAGGTGCGTTCCCTCGTCGGGTCGGCCCGTGCAGCCGTAAAGCTCCTTGATGCGGTAGAGCCGCCCCTCCTCGTCCGCCGCGTACCACCCCACCGAGAACGGCTTCGAATAGCCGAAGTCATACCCCCGGTAGATTTTCCAGTGCTTCGGGATGGCAAAGGGCGCGATGACATGAGTCCAGCGCTGGTCCTCGTAATGCTTCGGGTCGTTCCGCCACTCGGTGAACACCTGCCCGGAAAAGCTGTCCCAGCTGCCATAGAGCAGCGCCTGCTTTTCCGCCTCCGGCATGGCTGCGAGGCTGGCCAGATAGCCCGGGTCGTTCTTCAGCAGGGCGGGGTTGTCAAAGACGCTGGACGGGATGAACACCCTCGCCCGCCGGAGCATCTTTTCCGTACCGTCCGGCATCTGCACCGTGCACTCCTCCTCAATGGGGGTTCCGGGCGGGGCGGGAGTGATGAACCTCGCCTTGACCCAGCCGTGGCCCACCCCGCCGGGGTTGGTGGTGGCCCGCAGGTACACCCGTGTGCCGGGGCCGGTGGGACGGTTGCGGCTCATCATATAGCTGTACTCCTCCCACTCGAAGTGGGTCAGCTCATCGAAGCCGATGAAGTCGAAGGCCTTGCCCTGATAGTTCGTCCGGTCTTTCGTGTGCTGCATCGAGCCGAAGTAGATCTTCGCCCCGCTGGGGAAGACCCACACATGACTCGTGGCGTTGTACTGCGCCTCCGGGAAAGCCCGGAGATAGTAGCGCTGGCTCTTGTCCACGAGGTCGGACAGCTGCGGGTAGGTCTTGCGGAGGATGAGCGCCCGGTAGTGGGGGATGTGCACCTGCCGCAGCGCCTCGATGACGAGGGCGTCGCTCTTTCCACCGCCTGCCGCGCCACCGTAAAGCGCCTCCGGCTCAGGCCGCCGCATGAATTCCAGCTGCCTCGGCTGGGGCTTCCAGACGATGTTCCGCTCCTTGTTTTCTTCCATCATGCCTCCTCCACCGGCGGCAGCAGCACCACGCCGCATTCCCGCCCTTCTTCCTCCATTTCTTGGTCGTTCAGGGTCTTCGTCACGCCTGTCAGGTCTTTCAGCACGGCGGTGGCCTCCTTGAGATCCTTCATGAGACCAGTGTCGGTGCTTTTTTCCTTCCGGGCCGCACGCTGGCGGACGTTCAGGCCCTTGATCTCCTGCACCAGCATGGTGCTCAGGGTGTCTGCGGCCTTCTGAAGATTTTTCATCCCATTGGACGCCTCCTGCTTTTCCTGCCCCATCCTGTGTTCTCACATCCTTTCGTTCTTTCGTTGGCAAAAGGATACCACGCTTTTTCCCTCCGCAGGAGTACATACTTTTTGATTTACCTTTGTATCTTTCGTGGCGTTTTATCCCTATAGTAATATTTTCAGGTAAGAAAAATCCCCTGCCTGTGTTCTTTTCCACAGACAGGGGATTTTTGCACGATTTTCTGCGCAAAGTCTCCGGGAGGTGCTCCGTTTTCTTTTACAGCGTTTCCACCCGGTCGAACAGCGCTTTCGCGGCTTCCACGGCCTCCTTGCTGCCGAACGCCACCCGAACGCCCTTCTCCATCCGGGCAGACAGGTCCGCTGCCTCGGCCTTGAGGGCGGCAGCATCCACACTGCACAGGCTCTTCCGCTCGGCGGCGTTCATCTCGTCGGTGATGCCGCAGAAATACTTGCAGTCGGTGGCCGCAGCCTCGTCCCGGGGCTTGCGCGGGGTGTCCAGCTTGGCCGCAGCGCCCACAATGAATTCGTTCATATCGTTTTCGGTGTAATCGCGCCCCGCCAGCTCTGCCGGCCCGGCGGCGAAGGCCTCGTAGCTCTCCGCCAGATGGGGGTCACGGTAGGTGTAGAGGTACTCCACATCGTCGTTCTGGGTCACCATGCCGGTGCCGTAAGCGCCGCCCACCTCCCGGATGCTGTGCCACAGATATTCGTAGCTCATCACCCGGGCCAGCACCTTCCGCTCCAAGCGCCGCTCCATCGGCCATGCCAGCACGTCATAGTTCACGCCGCCGTCGATGACGAAGGCCTCGTTCACCGGTGCCGTCAGCTCCTCGGTGTAGGGCACCGCTGCGCGGCGCTCTCCGGCCGCAAAAGCACTGCCGGGCAGCAGCTTTTTCAGGGTGTCCAGTGCTGCATCGCTGCCGTGGAGGCTGACCGTCAGGGCATTCCCGCCCAGCACCTTCTGCCGCAGCGCTTCCAGCCTCCGGCCCAGTCCGGCCCAGTCGGCTTCTTCCTGCAGCCCGCAGAGGAAGTGGTAGTAGCTCACGCCGCTGCACCGCTCGTTCATGGCAGCCTCCACCGAGAAGTGGGCCGCCGCACGCATCGACGCAAAGGCATGGCCCTCCCGCAGGAATCTCTGCTCCATCATCAGCTTCTGCTGGCTGACCACCCGCTCCATCGCGGCTTCTGCCTGCGGGCCGGTGAGCTTCGTTTCATACAGCCACTCGCCGCCCAGCTCCACAGCCTTTTCGAGGCTGCGTTCCAGCAGACTCATCCCGGCCACCAGCTTTGCATGGACCGGTCGGCCCGGCTGGCGGCCGGTCCAGCCGTCCACCCATGCGCCGCTGCGGCCCAGCCATGTGTTCCGCAGGGTGTTCAGCTCCTGTGCCGTGTGCTTCCCGGTGTCCAGCTCGTCCACCACATCGGTCAGCAGGTTCAGATAGGGCATCTCCTCCGGCGCTGCATTGCCGATGTCGTAGTAGAAGTTCAGGTAGGTGCTGCCCGCCGAAGGGTGATGCAGCAGCTCAGCCCCGGCCAGCATCCCGCCCCGGCCCGGGGTCAGCTTCTTGCCCTCGCCGAGGTCGGCAGCGGTCAACGGATGGTCCAGCACCAGCTTGCCGTCGGTGCGGGCGGCCCGGCCCTCTTCCTCCTTCTTGGGCAGGGCGGGCACTTGGATGACCTCCACCGGCGCGGGCGCGAACAGCTCCCGCAGCAGCTCGTTGAACCACCCCTTTTCCAGCTTCTCCCGCAGCGAGGCGAACAGCCCGTTGGTATGCAGCAGCAGGGCCGGGTCGCCGGTGTGGAGCCAGCCGGTGGATGCATGGATGGCGTCCAGCACACCGTCCGGGATGCTGCCCGGGCGCTCAAGGGAAGCGAACTCGGTGGAGTTGAGGCTTGCCATCAGCAGCTCTTCGGGGATGCCCTTTTCGAGGATGCCGTCCACAGCATTCCGGACAGCGGCAGCAAATTTCCCTGCCGACGCCTCGGTGGCTCCCCGCAGTACCAGCTCCAGCGTCGGCTGCAAAGTGCTGTCGTCGAAGCCCACATCAATGTCCGCCCCCAGCTTTTCTTCCAGCAGGGCGGCTTTCAGAGGCGACTGGTTGTTGCCCAGCAGGGCGTCCAGCAGGATCTCCACACCCAACTGGCGCTCCCGGTCCGCGAACGCGCCGGTGTACCACGCCAGCGCGCACTGTGCCTCGTCCGGCTCGGGCTTTTCGGTGTAGTAGGGGATGTGCAGCCGCACACCGGCCTGCTCGTCCTGTACCGTCAGCCGGGGGCGGCTGACACTCTTGGGCATATGGCTCAGATACTGCTCGTCGAGGAAGGCCAGCTTCTCGGCCATGTCCATCTTACCGTAGAGGGTGATGCAGCAGTTGTCCGCACTGTAATGACGGCGGTAGACCCGGACATACTTCTCATAGGTCAGCGCCGGAATGGAGGCCGGGTCGCCTCCGGAGACGAAGCCGTAGGCCGTGTCCGGGAACATCGCCCGGCTCAGGGCGTTCTGCAGCTGGGCATCCGGCGTCGCCAGTGCGCCCTGCATCTCGTTGTAGACGACGCCGCTCACCGTGCCGTCCTCGTCCCGGTGCCAGCCCTCCTGCTCGAACACGCCCCGGTCCACCATCGCCAGCGGGCAGAACACCGCGTTGAGGTAGACGTCCATCAGGTTCTTGAAGTCCGTCTCGTTGGGCGTTGCGAAGGGGTAGACCGTCTTGTCCGGGAAGGTCATGGCATTCAGGAAGGAGGCCATGCTGCTCTTGAGCAGCTGCAAAAACGGCGACTTCACCGGGTATTTCTCGCTGCCCGCCAGCACCGAGTGCTCGAGGATGTGGAACACGCCGGTATCGTCGGAGGGAAAGGTGCCGAATCCGATGCCGAAGGCCTTGTTGTCGTCGTCGTTCTCCACCAGCAGGACAGCCGCCCCGCTGACGTCGTGGGTCAGCACAGTCAGCGTCCCGTGCTGTTCGGGGCACTCCTCGCGCTTGACGAGGGTATAGCCGGGATATTGTTTCATGGTCTTGCTCCTTTGCGTTTTCTGGATTTTTCTCTATTGTATCATCCTGCCCGCCAAAACACAATGAACGGTTTGTGAATCATAACTCGCGGGACGCAAAAAGGCCTCCCCTCGAAGGGGAAGCCTCTCTGCATGTATCGGGAATTATTGAAGGAATTTTCGTTGCTCTATGAGATGCAAATTTGGAAATCAAACCTTCTGAACCAGGAAGATAGCTCTGCCAATCGGACGCTTTTCGCCTTCCATACCGGGTGCCCAAATCAAATCCTCAGGCAGAGTGATGTCGTCCGTAGAGATATATGCTGCATCACCGGGCATCTTAACAACCAGCTCGCGCTGGTTGTCAGCAGCAGTACCGTTGATGAGCTGCAAAGTAACTCTGACATTGATCGAAGTATCGACCGTCTTTTTCACCTTAACGATAGCCAAAAGCGTGTTACCATTGTCAATGATCTCGACCGGAGTAGTGTCGGCCAGCTCATAGCCCTGCGGGATCTTGTCCGCAGGAATGCTCTTGGGGTCAACGACGGTAGCATCCTTCAGAACAGGATGCTCATAATAATCGCCGCCATTTCCAACGCCTGCGCCGCCATTGTCAACATCAGTAAAGATAATCTTGACCGGCTTGCTCGTCACTTCAGGCACGTTAGGAGTATCAGTGCCGGGAACCTTGCTGCCGCTATTACCATCACAGCCTGCCAGCACACCTGCTGCGGCAACAGCCAGAGCCGCAACACCAGCGCTCTTGAGGAAACGGCGGCGGGAAATCATATCCAGTCTCATAATTAAAACCTCCACATTGTTTTAGAGGTCTTTCCCCGCTCGCATTTTCTTCCTTCCGGGCGTAAGGCAAACCTCTGTTCTGATTCATTATACCCCCCCCGATTATATTTGTCAAGAGGTTTCAGTATTTTTGTGGCGGCTTTCTGCATAAAAAATCGCCCGGCTTTTCTGCGTTTTCCACAAAATATAGCAGTTTATGTTTTGAATGCACAAGCACCATCCGCAAGCTGCGTATCGCAACGATGCCGTTTTGATAGGCGCTATTTTTGAAAGTCACAATAAAAAGAGAGAGCTGTGCAGGACAGCTCTCTCCGTTTCCGTTTTTTATGAAATTTATGCCATTTCTCCCTGACGGCAGGATACCCGGAACAACACGAATCCCACGACGAACAGCACGATGAGGGAGCCGACGCCCACATTGGCGCTGCCGGTCAGCTGGCTCCCCACGCTGACGATCATCGTCCCGAGGAAGGATGCCCCCTTGCCGCAGATGTCGAAAAGCCCGAAGTACTCGCCCGACTTCTCCGGCGGGATGATCTTTGCGAAGTGGGAGCGGCTGAGGGCCTGCACGCCGCCTTGGAACATCCCCACGATGACGGCCAGCACCCAGAACTGCCACTGCCGGGTCAGAAAGAATGCAAACACCGCGATGCCCGCATAGGCCGCGATGCAGACCGGGATGAGCTTCGACGAGGGATACTCGTTGGACAGCCGCCCGAAGATGAGGGCCGACGGGAACGCCACGATCTGCGTCACCAGCAGCGCCAGCAGCAGCCCGGTGGTGTCCAGCCCCAGCGCCGTGCCGTAGGCCGTGGCCATGTCGATGATGGTATACACGCCGTCGATGTAACAGAAGAACGCCAGCAGGAACCAGAACACCTGCTTGTCCTCCGGCAGATGCCGCAGGGTCTGGCCGATGCGGACAAAGCTCTGTCGCACTGCGTGCTCTTCCACCTCCACATAGTGGAGCTGTCGGTAGCTTTTCAGCAGCGGCAGGGTGGTCACGAGCCACCACACCGCCGTCAGGATAAGCGCGATGTTCAGCGCCGTCATCTGGCTGAGGCCCATGGCCCCCGCCCCCAGCACAAGGCCGAGACAGACCACGAAGGGCACGCAGCTGCCGATGTAGCCCCACGCATAGCCCCGGCTGGACACCTCATCCATCCGCTCCGGCGTGGTCACATCCCCGAGCATGGAGTCGTAGAACACCAGACTGCCCGAAAATCCCACCTTCGCAATGACGAAGATGACGAGGAAGGGCAGCCACGCCGACGCCGCGCCCATGGCGCAGCATCCCACGATGCCCACGCCGACGCAGAGCATGAAGATGGGCTTCTTGAAGCCTCTGGTGTCCGCCACCGTGCCGAGGATCGGGCTGAGGATGGCCGTGATGATGGTCACGACCGAGCTGGCATAGCCCCAGTAGGCCAGATACTCCACCGAGGTCAGTCCGCCGCTCTCTGCCAGTGCGTTGAAGAAAATGGGGATAAGGGTCGCCACCATCAGCACAAAGGCCGAGTTTCCCACGTCGTACAGGATCCAGTTCCGTTCCAGCCTCGTCAGGCGAAAATTGCCATTCTTTCCCATCCAGTGCTCCTCTCAGTCTTCCCCGAACGTGTGCTGATATTCCGGCCCCAGCGGCTTTCCTCCGGCATACTCGCCGATGAGCCGCACCGCCAGCGGCACAGCCGTCTTGTACAGCTCCTCGAGCTTCCGGCTGCTCTGGACACACTTGGGGTTGGGCTGCGGGTTCGCCACAAGGCCGTGCATGAACTCATACTTTCCGGCGGCGCGCATCCCGGCCAGCACCACCCAGCGTTTGACGGGGTTCGCCGCCTGCAGCATATGGTGCACCGAGATCATCCCCTTCATCGCCGCCAGCGTCTCGTCCACCGTGACGCCCTCATAAAAAGGCGCGACGACCTCCGCCCGCTGGCGGCTGGGCTTGATGTGGCTGGCCGTGAAGAACTTCATGGGGTCATAGCCGTCCTCCCGCAGCAAGGCGTTGTCGAACTCTGTCTCGATCTCACAGTGGCTCACGCCGCTCTCCCGGACATAAGCCTCCACATAGGGATGACAGGTGCTGTCCAGCGCAAAATGGCAGACGAAGCCCAGCGCGTAGGCCAGCGCAGCGTCCTTATCCGCCGCGTGTTCCACCACGGCCCGGGCGCGGGTGAAAAACACCTCGCCCTTTTCCTCGTGCATGGCATTCCCCAAACGATTCACCGGGTTCGTCTGCAATGCCTTGTAATAAAACATCAGGTCAGGCCCGTGGAGGCCCATATCGTAGAGTTCCCGGTGCTGCTCCAGCGTCTGGCGCAGCCCGTCCGGAAGCAGGGCCAGAACATCCGCGCCAAAGCGGCGGTGTGCGTAGGTAGAAGGCATGA
>OBAG01002035.1_pt1 | contig 11188 bp, 11 predicted proteins | sample 1517701 | NCBI WGS metagenome assembly OBAG01 (sample SAMN04571702, study PRJEB22368) | human gut metagenome | biome: human gut; material: stool | host: Homo sapiens | place: Luxembourg | collected 2012-09-07 | reverse complement strand
CTAATTACTATATTCTTTAAATTTCTTCTCAGCTGCCTGTAACTTGTCATAATTAGTTACATATTTTTTAGCATCTGAGTTGATTTTGTTGTACATGTATCTTGCATCTTTTATTGTATCGCCACTGTTCTTAGTTACAGTGCCGATGGCATCAATTGCTTCAATTGCAGCCTGAGCAATTTCAGAAGAATTCTGGTATGTAACTGAGCCGGATTCTGTTCCCGGAAGTTCATATACAATTACAGGAGTTCCTTTTTCAACATATCCATAAATCTTTTTTGCAGTAAGATATGGGAGATTTATACAACCATGAGAACCATCTGTTTTGTAGAAATTGCTTCCAAACTGGCTTTTCCATATTGCATCATGCATTCCTATATCTTCATCAAATGGCATCCAATATGATACTGTTGACTCATATGTTTCACCTACAAGCACTGAATATCTTTCCTTGTATGTAATTCCATAAGTACCTGTATGTGTTCCATGATTTGTAGAAACATTTCCTGAAACAAAATCAGTATCTAAAACTTTCTGACCATCTTTGTATACAAACAAATGTTGTGAAGTCAAATTAATTTCTACGTATGAATCTCCGTAATCTTTTTCACCATGACTTGCAGCCTCCTGGTAATAAACAGGCTTTCTTTCACCGCTTTCACCATTCTCAATCTGCTGCATCAAGCCCTCAGATTCCTTAGCAGTATTAAGCCACCAACCGTAATCACCGCCATTAACTTTTACAGTCTTTCCATATGTTGTTTTAAATTCTCTGTTTGAGAAAATTGTGTCGTACTTCTTTCGTATTGAGTCAACAAATTCATCAACTTTTTCCTTACTTAATGAAACATTATTTCCATCAACAACAAGCCAACCTGAAATAACACTTCCGTCAACGACTTCCTGAGTATCACCAAAATTATATGTAATTGTTGTTCCCGTGTATTTATTTAACTGATTTAAAACTGTTGTAAGCTGTTCACTGTCAGATGCAATCTTAGGCACGCGATAACATCCTTCTTTATCCAAATCAACTTTTTCTTTTAAAGAAGAAATAGTATTTTCAAGGCACTCAATTGTTTTCTTTTTATTAAGAAAGTTCCCTTGCTTAGCTTCAACTATTGTATATCCGTTATTATAATCAGATATAGATGCATTAGTCGGCTTATCAGCATATTTAGAATCTAAACCTTTTAAGTTCTTTACAAATTCAGCAAGTTTGTCGCTATCATATTCTATCATCTGCTTCTCTTCATGATTTGTACCGGTTGCAGTAAACCAAATAAATTGATTCTGCTCTTTTACAAGATTGTCCAATGACTCTCTTGAAACTACTTTCATATCAATATCTTTTCCTGCAAGAGTTTCAATATATGTAGCTGACTTTTCTTTGCCTCTTTCAGTAATTGTAAGTTCATAATCCTTTATAGCATTTTCAACTTCATCTGCTGTCAATTTAGATACATCTATTCCGTTAATATGTGTTCCCTTGTAAAAATGAGTTGTATAATAAACCGTTCCATTTACATATATTGCCACCAAAGCTATGCATACTATTCCTATAACTATTCCTATGTATTTTTTCAAATTAGAAAAAACAGGCTTATTTCTTTTTCTCTTCTTTACAGGTTTCTTTGATTTGTATCCTTTTCCACTTACACTCTCGTATCTGTCTTTTTTGTTGTTCTCCATTCGCACTCACCATATTCTTTTCATAAGTATATTAGAATTCAAGTAAAAAAATGATATAAGTTTGTATACTTTTCTTACTATACAGACCTATCACATCATAATTATATCTTAACAGTGAGAAAATACAACCGTATGTTCTGTTGAAAAATAATTTTGTTAAAATTGCCTATTTAACTGCCTATAAAGCCACTTTTTTTAACATCTTTTACTGCTTATAGCATATTTAAAAGTAATTTTTTATAATATCTTTTACTGTTGATATATCGTTAATTTTATATGCATACGCTCCACAAAATATTAAGCCTTCATCAACATTTCCACTTACGGCATTTATCAAAGCATCCGTGATACAATAAGGTGTCTCTAACATGTTGCATGTAGATACACATTGATGACATTTTATAGGTGCAATTCTCCCCTCTTTCTTAACCCTTTTAAGAAATTTGTTGTTTATTGCTCTTGCCGGCATTCCAACCGGACTTTTTATTATTTCAATATCATCTTTTTTACAATTCACATATGCCATCTTGTAATTTTCATGGGCATCACATTCTTTTGTGGCGACAAATGGAGTTGCCACCTGAATTCCTGATGCACCTAATTCGAATATACAATCTGCATCCGATTTATCATATATCCCTCCTGCAACAACAACCGGAATATCTTTTTCACATTTTTCTTCATATGTGTGTACAAAATCTATAATATCTTTTATTTCATCTGAGTATAATTTTGTTTTTGCCCTATTATCAAATTCTAAATTAACGGAATTTGCTTTCTGGCATACATTTATATTATTTATATTATTCGTTTCTGTTTTATTATACTTGTCTGTATTTTCTGGTTCGTCATTTCGGCATACATTATATTGTTCAATTTCATCCGGTTTAAATCCTAAATGCCCACCGGCATTTGGTCCTTCAACTATAACGCAATCAGGAGTCGTATTATAATTTCTCTCCCATCTTCTAAATATGATTTGCGCAGCCTTTTTAGATGAAACTATCGGTGCTAATTTCACTTTACTTTTCCTTGCAAGTTCAGGCAAATTGAGTGGAAGTCCGGCTCCGGATATTATCATATCAACGCCTGCATCGATTGCAGCTTTAACATATTTATCATAAAATTTTGTCGCAACCATTATATTCGTCGCAATTATTCCACCATGACTGATTTCTTTTGCTTTCTTTACTTCTTTTTTTATTGCCCTCAAATTTGCTTCTATCGGATTTCTATCCCAGTCAGGCTCTTTATAACCTATTTGTGCCGTGCTTATTACACCTATTCCTCCCTCAAGCGCCACTGCCCCGGCAAGTCCTGAAAGACTTATTCCAACGCCCATTCCACCTTGAATGAGTGGAATTTTTGCCTCTAATTCTCCAATTTTTAATGATTTCATTTATATCTCCATATTTAGTTTGCCTAAATTTGTGTAGTGTTTTCATTTTTCCGTTTTTTATTTTTCAACTCTGCTATTTATGTTTTAAATTCATATATTACATTTTCCTGAATCTTTCATATCTTTGATTTCTGATATATTCAGGATTTTTGTCTTTGTACTCATCAGCAAACTTTAAAATTTCTTTTTTTATTTCTTCAGCTATTATATCTACATTTTCAAGTGATGCCTGCTGTTCTTCTTCAATAATCCCATCAATTATACCTAGTTCAAGCAATTTATGAGATGTGCATTTCATCACGCTTGCAGCTTCATCCGCTCTTGAACCGTCTTTCCAAAGAATTGTTGCAAATCCTTCAGGAGAAAGTATTGAATACATTGCATTCTCAAGCATTAAAACTTTATTTGCCACTGCATTTGCCAAAGCTCCTCCGCTTCCTCCTTCGCCTATAACTATTGTAAGAACCGGAACTTTTAGTCCTGACATTTCAAATATACTTTTTGCAATCGCTTCTCCCTGTCCTCTTTCCTCTGCCTCAATTCCCGGATATGCTCCCGGCGTATCTACAAAGCAAATAATTGGGCGGTTAAATTTTTCTGCCTGCTTCATAAGTCTGATTCCTTTTCTGTATCCTTCAGGCGATGGCATACCAAAATTTCTGGTAATATTCTGTTTTACATTTCTTCCTTTTTGCTGAGCTATTATTGTAAAATAGCTGCCATTGATTTCACCAATTCCACCTACAATTGCTCCGTCATCTCCATAAAATCTGTCACCATGTAATTCTAAAAATCTGTCAAATATTTCATTTATATAATCAAAACTATATGGTCTGTCTTTATCTCTGGCTATTTTAACACGCTCCCATGGCGTAAGTATTTGTTCCATTTCTATGCCCTTTCGCTTTGCTTAATTAGATAAAATAAGAAATTCCAATGTTTTCTTCAATCTTGTTCTAGTCACAATTTTATCTATAAATCCGTGTTTCAATAAAAATTCTGCCCGTTGAAATCCTTCAGGAAGTTTCTGATGAATTGTCTGCTCAATTACTCTTTGTCCGGCAAAACCAATCAATGCTCCCGGTTCAGCAATTATTACATCTCCAAGCATTGCAAAACTCGCCGTAACCCCTCCTGTTGTTGGGTCAGTTAATACTGAAACATATAAAAGTCCTGCTTCATCATGTCTTTTAACTGCCTGGCTCGTTTTTGCCATTTGCATAAGAGACACTGTGCCTTCCTGCATACGGGCTCCACCTGAACAGCAAAACATAACAACCGGTAATTTTTCTTCAGTTGCTTTCTCAAATAATCTTGTAATTCTTTCTCCTACTACGCTTCCCATACTTCCCATTATGAAATCCGCAGACATTACTCCAATAGCAACTTCTTTTCCTTTAATTGTTCCTTTTCCTGTAATTACAGCTTCATCAAGCCCTGTTAACTTTTGTGCTTTTTCTATTTTTTCAATATAATTTGGAAACTGTAATGGATTGTCCGTTACAATTTCCTTATCCCATTCTACAAAGCTACCCCTGTCTAACACCATTTCAATTCTTTGTTTTGCATTTATTCTGAAATAATGTTCACATTTTGGGCATACATATTTATTTGCCACTAAATCCTCAGAATAGATTATTTCCTTACATTTTGGACAACGCATAAACATTCCATCAGGAACATTTGACTTATTGCTTTCATTCTTTCCTATTCTTTTCGGAGTTTTTTTCAACATTTCTTTTAACATTTTTTAACCTCTGATTTCAAAGTGTCCATATTTTTACAACCCATTTTTATCTCTATCCCCGGGCGTCATAATTTTTATTGTCTTTAGCACATGACTATTCATTGCAATGATTTTTAACCTCTATCATCCAAACGTCTGTTGATTTCCAGCGCATTCCCTTTGGCAAATTCATTTGAATTAATAATTTCATACTGTAAATCTAAATTCGTTTTTATCCCATCAATTACAACTTCCCCTAGCGCACTTCTCATTTTCTCAATGGCCTCTTTTCTGTCGTGGCCGTGAACTATTATTTTTGCCACCATCGAGTCGTAACACGAAGGAATTTTGTACCCGTGAAACAATGCGGAATCTACCCGTATTCCATTTCCTCCCGGGAAATGAAGTTCATTTACGGTACCTGGGCATGGGATAAAATGATTGTCAGGGTCTTCTGCATTTATTCGACACTCTATTGCACATCCCGAATGTTTTACATCGTTCTGTGTCATTGTAAGTTTTTCACCTGCTGCTACCATTATCATTTCTTTTATCAAATCAACTCCTGTCACCATTTCTGTCACAGGATGTTCTACCTGAATTCTTGTATTCATTTCCATGAAATAAAAATGTTCACCATCTTTATCAAGCAAAAATTCTATTGTTCCTGCACTGTAATATTTTGCAGCCTTTGCGGCTTTAATTGCCGCTTCTCCCATTTTCTTTCTTACTTCTTCTTTTAAAACAACCGAAGGAGTTTCTTCAACTAACTTCTGATGTCTTCTTTGAATACTGCAATCTCGCTCTCCTAGTTGTAATACATTTCCAAATTTGTCCCCTATAATCTGAAATTCGATATGTCTTGCATTTTCCACAAATTTTTCTATATACATCTGGTCATCACCAAAGGCAATTTCTGTTTCTTTTTTTGCAGTTTCAAATAAATTTACAAAATCTTCGCTTTTTCTTACTTCCCTCATACCTTTTCCGCCACCGCCGGAAACTGCCTTTACTATTACCGGATAACCTATTTCGTCAGCTATTTTCTTTCCCTGATAAGCATCTGTAAGAGGCTCATTTGTTCCTGGAACTACAGGTACTCCTGCTTTAATCATAGTTTGTCTTGCTATAGATTTATTTCCCATATTTATCATACTTTCTACTGAAGGCCCGATAAATTCTATATTGCATTCATTACATATTTTTGCAAATTTGCTGTTTTCTGATAAAAAACCAAATCCAGGATGTATCGCATCTGCCTTTGTAGCAATTGCTGCACTTAATATTTTTTCTATATTTAAATAACTATCTTTTGATTTATAAGAACCAATACACACGCATTCATCCGCAAGTTGTGCATGAAGTGCATCTTTATCTACTTCTGAGCAAACTGCCACTGTTTGAATTCCCATTTCTCTACAAGCTCTTATTATTCGAACAGCGATTTCGCCTCGATTTGCTATTAGAATTTTTTCAAACATCTACTTTCTCCTTTTCGACTAACAACATTTTCACTGTATTGCAAATACAAGTTCTGCCTGTGCGCAAAGCTCTCCATCTACATACGCTTTTCCTTCACCTATACCAAGTGGTCCACGCACTCTAGTCATTTCCACTTCCATTCTAAGCACATCTCCCGGAACAACTTTTCTTCTAAATTTAGCGTTTTTAATTCCACCAAACAAAGGAGTTTTTCCTTTATATTTATCGTCTGATAATAAACTGACAGCTCCTACCTGTGCCATTGCTTCAATAATAAGCACTCCCGGCATTACAGGCTGATCCGGAAAATGTCCTGCAAAAAACGGTTCATTATAGCTTACACATTTAATTCCTACTGCTCTCTTTCCTACTTCCATTTCTTCTATTCTGTCTACAAGTAAAAACGGCTGTCTGTGAGGAATTATATCCATTATTTCCTTTGTGTTTAACATATTAATCTCCATTCTGTTGCAAATGCGCAACTTTTTTAGCATTTAAGATTCATTATTTCTATAAAGCGATTCTTCACTTTTCTAATCTTCTAATTAATACAGTTTCTTATTTGCTAACTTTTACGATTACCTGTCCATACTCTACTAAATCTTCATTTTCAACCAGAATCTCTTCAACTACGCCATCACATGTTGCACTAATTTCATTCATTAGTTTCATGGCTTCAATGATTCCTATTGTTTGACCTTTTTTTATTTTGTCTCCCACCTTAATAAACGGTTCTTCCCCCTCAGCTCTTGCCGCATAAAACGTTCCAACCAAAGGACTTTTTATTTCTTCTAAATCATCACTTTGTCCTTCATTTTCATTCACGCCCACAGTTCTAATAGTTTCTACATTTGCATCAGGCAAATTGCCGGGAACTGTTAAAGCTGCCATAGCCACGCTCTGTTCTGCCTTTATATTTAATTTAAAATTTCCTTCTTCAACTGATAATTCTGTTATTTTTGATTTATTAACCTTATCTATCAGTTTTTCTATTTGTTCATAATCCATTTTAATTTCCTTTTCATAATCATAATCATTTATTTTTTCAGCTATTATACTTCAAATTTTTTAACCATTATGCTGCCGTTATGTCCACCAAAACCTAATGAATTACTTATGGCATAATTTACTTTTCTATTAACAGCCTCAGGTGTGTAATTCAAATCCAATTCTTCATCTTTTACTTTAAAGCCTGCTGTTTTATGGATGTAATCTTCCATAACAGATTTGATACATACGATAAATTCCACAGCCCCTGCTGCACCTAACATATGACCTACCATCGACTTTGTTGAATTTACATTTAAATCATATGCTTTATCACCAAATGCTTTTTTAATTGCCATTGTTTCAAATAAATCATTATGATGTGTGCTTGTTCCATGTGCATTTATATACTCAACCTGCTCAGGTTTTACATTTCCATCTTCCATCGCAAGCATCATAGCCCTTGCTGCACCTTCACCATCTTCGGCAGGTGATGTAATGTGAAATGCATCACATGTTGCTCCATATCCTACAACTTCACCATATATCTTTGCTCCACGCTTCATTGCATGCTCGTATTCTTCTAACACAACAACTCCTGCACCCTCTCCCATAACAAATCCACTTCTTTCTTTGTCAAATGGGATTGAAGCTCTTAAAGGATTTTCCTGTGTTGAAAGTGCTGTAAGTGCTGCAAATCCGCCAACTCCAATTGGACAAACTGATGCTTCCGTTCCACCTGCAAGCATAATATCTGCATCACCATACTGAATGTATCTGAATGCTTCTCCTATCGAATGTGTTCCTGTTGCACATGCAGTTACGATGTTTAAACACTTGCCTTTACAGCCAAACTGAATTGCCACATTTCCTGCTGCCATATTTGTAATCATCATCGGAACTAACATCGGGCTAATTCTTCCCGGTCCTTTTTCAAGTAACTTTTTATGTTCTCTTTCCATCGCCTGCAAGCTTCCAACTCCTGAGCCTATAGAAACACCCATTCTGTTTTTATCTGTTTTTTCCAAATCAAGCCCTGAATCTTCAACTGCCTGTTTTGCCGCTGCTACTGCATACTGAGAAAACAATTCCATTCTTCTTGCTTCGCGCTTATCCATATATTTTGTAGCATCAAAATCTTTAACTTCTGCTGCAAGTTTTACCTTAAAATCCGTAGTATCAAATTTTGTTATCTCTCCGATTCCTACTGTTCCTTTTTTCACATTTTCCCAAAATGTATCTATGTCATTACCAATTGGTGATATTATTCCTAATCCGGTTACTACTACTCTTCGTTTCAAATTCCCATACCTCCATCTACTCCGATAACCTGTCCTGTAATATATCTTGCTCCATCAGATGCCAAAAACAGCGCCGTCTGAGCAATATCATTTACATTACCAAGACAATTAGCCGGAATTCCTGATAAAATCTGTTTCTTCACATTTTCATCCAGTTGACCCGTCATATCAGTTTCAATAAATCCGGGTGCAATTGCATTTACAGTTATATTTCTGGAAGCCATTTCTTTTGCAAGCGATTTAGTCATTCCTATTATTCCTGCTTTTGAAGCACTGTAATTTAATTGTCCTGCATTTCCATGAACTCCAACTACTGAAGACATGTTAATTATTCTTCCGTTTTTTTGTCGCATCATTTGTCTTGTTACATTTTTCATACAATTAAATGTTCCTTTTAAATTAACATCTATTACATCGTCAAATTCCTGTTCTGACATTCTGAGTAAAAGATTATCCTTTGTAATTCCTGCGTTGTTTACAAGAATGTCGATTCTTCCATAAGTTTTTACAACATATTCCATCATTTCTTTTACTTCATCAAATGAGGCTACATTGCATTTATAAGCTTCTGCTTTTCCCCCTGATTTAATAATTTCGTCAACAACATTTTCTGCCTTTTCCTTAGAGCCAGCATAATTTACTATTACAACTGCGTTATTTTCAGCAAATGTCTTTGCCACCTTAGCGCCTATTCCTCTGGAAGCTCCTGTAACAATTGCTACTTTATTACTTAACATATTTCTAATCCTTTCAGTTTTTCTAAATCATCCACTTTTTCAATATTTATTACCGTTACATCTTTATTGATTTTTTTAACAAATTTAGAAAGTGTTTTCCCCGGTCCTATTTCAACAAATGTATCAACTCCATCATCTATCATTTTTTCAACACTCTGCATAAATTTTACAGGTGATGAAATCTGTTTTTTTAGAAGTTCTTTTATTTGTGAATTATCATATATGTAACTTGCATTACAATTTGCCACATACGGCATTTTAAGTTCTTTAAGCTCAATATTTTTCAATTCTTTTTCCAGCTTATCTCCTGCCCCTTTTAGCATGGCAGAGTGAAATGGTCCGCTTACCTTAAGTGGCAAAACTCTCTTTGCTCCATTTTCTGCTAAAGTTTTTGAAGCTTTCTCTACTGCATCAGTTTCACCTGTTATAACAATCTGACCCGGACAATTATAATTTGCAACTGCCACTTCTCCTTCTGTATTTTTGCAAATATCATCAATTTTATCTGCACTGCTGCCATTGTTCCTTTACCATCCGGAACTTCTTCATCCATAAACATTCCTCTTTTTCTTAGGAGATAAACCGCATCCTCAAATGTAATTGTTCCGCATGAATAAAGTGCTGCATATTCTCCAAGACTTAATCCTGCACACACGTCAGGCTTTACTCCTTTTTTTTCAATCTGTTGTAAAATTGCTGCGCATACTGTAAACATTGCTGCCTGTGTATACTGTGTATTGTTTAAATCTTCATTTTCTTCAAAGCACATCTTTTCCATATCAAATCCAAGAATCTTCGATGCTTCTTCAAAATATTTTTTACTGTCTTCATATTTATCAAAAAAATCTTTTCCCATTCCAAAATACTGAGCACCTTGTCCCGGAAAAATAAATGCCGTCTTTCCCATGTTTCCTCCTAACTTTGAGTTATAATTCATGTTTTTTATTTGATACACACTTACTTTTATTTTTTTGTTCAAAAAATTTCAATTAATTTTTTATAATTTCAAAAGTTTTTCTGCCTGATTTTCCATTTCTTCAATTATTTCTTTGCAGCTTTTTGTTTCGTGTATAAGTCCTGCTATCTGTCCTGCCATAAAAGAGCCATTCTGTGTATCTCCATCTTGCACTGCCTTTCTAAGCGAGCCTAATGTGAGATATTCTAATTCTTCAAATCCTGCACCTTCATTTTCCATTTTTACATATTGTCTTGTCATATTATTTCTTAATGAACGTGCCGGATGTCCATGGCTTCTTCCTGTTACAACCGAGTCAATATCTTTTGCCTTTAAAACTTTATTTTTATAATTTTCATGAATATTTGTTTCGTTTGCCACTAAGAAACATGTACCTGCCTGAATTCCTTCAGCACCTAACATAAACATTGCTGCCATGCCTCTTCCATCGCCTACGCCACCTGCTCCAATTACAGGAATTTCTATCGCATCAGCTACCTGTGGTATTAAAGTCATTGAAGTTGATTCACCAATATGGCCGCCTGATTCACATCCTTCTGCGATAACCGCGTCAACTCCGGTTCTTTCTAATCTTCTTGCCATCGCTACAGAAGCAATAACCGGAATAACAGTTATTCCCGCTTCTTTCCACATTTCCATATATTTTTCAGGATTTCCTGCACCTGTTGTAACTACGGGAACTTTTTCTTCAACAACTACTTTTGCAACTTCATCTGCTGATGGACTAAGAAGCATTACATTTACCCCAAAAGGCTTATCTGTTAATTCTCTTGTCTTTCTTATTTCCTCTCTAACTACTTCTGCTGGAGCATTTGCCGCACCTATAATTCCAAGTCCGCCGGCATTTGACACAGCAGCTGCCAAATGATGGTCAGCTACCCATGCCAT
>OBAG01002033.1_pt1 | contig 11195 bp, 9 predicted proteins | sample 1517701 | NCBI WGS metagenome assembly OBAG01 (sample SAMN04571702, study PRJEB22368) | human gut metagenome | biome: human gut; material: stool | host: Homo sapiens | place: Luxembourg | collected 2012-09-07 | reverse complement strand
GGTAGCCGTCCTGCTTCAAAACGCGGCAGAGTCCCGCCGCCAGCAGGCTCTTTCCTGCATTGGACATGGTTCCCTGTATCATAATATTCATTGCCATAGTGCTTTCTCCTTGCAGAATTGCCGGATGGCCGTTATCAACGCTTCGTTTTCCTCATGGGGCCGCACGGCGATGCGATACCACCCGTCGTCCAGCCCGCTGTAATTCCCGCAGCCCCGGATGGCGATGCCCTGCCGCAGAAGCCCCTCCCGCAAGCCCCGCGGCCCGCGGAACAGCAGGTAGTTGGCTTGGGACGGACACACCCAGAAGCCCAGCGCCGTCAGGTTATCCGTGAGCCAGCGCCGCTCCGGATGGACGAGGGATCGTGTTCTTTGCAGGAAATCCTGCTCCGTCAGCGCCGCCACACCGGCGCTCTGCGCCAGCGAGGATACGTTCCACGGCTGGGATGCACTCGCCATGCGGTGCAGCAGCGCGCTGTCGGCGCACAGGCAGTACCCCAGCCGGATGCCCGCCATGCCGTAGCTCTTGGTGAATGCCTTCAGGATCAGCAGCTCCGGGTGCGCTGCCAGAAGGGACTTGGCGCTGACGCCGTCCTCCGTGAGATCGAGAAAGCACTCATCCAGAAACAGCCGCGCCCCTTGTGCCGCGCAGTATTGCAGGATCTGCTCCAGCAGAGGGAGCGGGATCAGCCGCCCGGTGGGGTTGTTGGGGTTACAGAGGAATACCACCTCCGGTTTTTTTCCCTCTAAGAAGGACAGAAACCTCTCGTCCAAATCGAAATTCTGCGCCTGATGCAGGAAATACCGCTCTACGCGGCAACCCACCTGCGCCAGTCCCGCCCCATATTCCACAAAGGTGGGGGCCAGCTCCACCGCCGTCCGGGGCCGCAGGGCGGCGCAGTATGTGTAGATCAGGTCTGCCGCGCCGTTTCCGCAGAGAATATAGGACGCCGGCACCTGCTCATGGCCCGCGATAGCCTGCACCAGTCGGCGGCAGTAGGGGTCGGGGTAGCGGTGCAGCCGGGGCAGAGCCCGGCACACCGCCTCCAGTACGCCGGGAGGCGTACCCAGGGGGTTGGTGTTGGCGGAAAAATCCAGCGTGATACCGCCGCCGTATACATCGCCGCCGTGTTGGTTTTCTGTTTGATACAGCATCTATGTCTCCTTTATAGCGCAAAGGACAGCTTGACCCCGCAGCTTAAAAGCAGGGTGAGGATCGCTGTGACGGTCATCAGGCGGCACACACGGGGGATGTCCTCGTGGGTGATCTCCCGCGATGCGTCGCCGATATACTCCTTTTTGTGCAGTACACCGTGGTACCACGCATCCCCGGCCAGACGCAGGCCCAGAAGCCCGGCGCAGACAGATTCCGTCTGCGCCGAGTTGGGACTGGCGTGCTTCCGGTGGTCGCGGCGGAAGATCCGCCAGCCCGCTGAAATATCCAGTCCCATCAGGCCGCCCGCCGTCAGCATCAGCAGGGCGGACAGCCGCGCCGGGATATAATTCACCACATCGTCCGCCTTGGCGGGTACAAGACCGATGTTCTTATAGGGCGGCTCCACATACCCCAGCATGGAGTCCATGGTGTTCACTGCCTTGTAGAAAAATCCCAGCGGCGCGCCGCCGATGGCCAGAAACAGCAGCGGCGCCACCACGCCGTCGGAGGTGTTCTCCGCCACCGTTTCCACGGCGGCACGGGTCACGGCGGCATCGTCCAGCCGGTCGGTATCCCGCCCCACGATCATGGAAACAGCATGGCGGGAGGCGGCCAAATCCCCGCTTTCCAGCGCGTCATAGACCTTCATGCTCTCGTCCCGCAGGGACTTGACGGCCAAGATCTGCCAGCACATCACGCTTTCCAGCGCCAGACGCAGCCACGGGCTGACCAGACCGCTCAGCCACAGCAGCAGAGCCGGGACGGCGGTGGATACGATGACCACCGCTCCCCACAGGATGGCGCCCGCCGCCCGCTCACCGGAGGGCGTTTTGGGGCATATGCACCGCAGCCCCCGCTCCAACACACTGATACATTTTCCAATCAGAACTACCGGATGGGGAAAGCCGTGGGGGTCGCCCACCAGAAGGTCTATGCAAAAGCCGATAACAAGTGCCGCAAGCGACCACATCATGCCGTTTCTCCTCCGCCCTGCATCGTAAAAATATAAATGGGATTTTGTCCGCTCATCAGGTGGTAGCTTCCGGCTTTTCTGTCCCGCGCTGCTTGCAGGGACACCACCTCCGTCTCCGCAAAGGGGAACGCCGGCAGGCAGTCCGTCAGTTCAGCCACGGACTCCAGCGAAACGGCCGTGGCCACGATGCGGACATGAGGATTTTTTGCCAGCAGCAGCGCCACGATCTCGTGCATATTGCCGGCACTGCCGCCGATGAATGCGTGAGTGGGGGCTGGCAGACCGACGCAGGCCTCCGGCGCGCTGCCGCAGACCACCTGTAAGTTTTCCAATGCAAACCGATTACAGTTTTGCCCCAGCAGCGCTGCGGCATCCTCTCGCCGCTCTACGGCGCAGACAAGCCCTTGCTTTGCCTGTAAGGCCATTTCCACCGACACTGAGCCGGTACCGGCACCGATGTCCCAGCAGACGCTCCGCTCCGTCAGCCGCAGCTTGGAAAGGCACACCGCCCGCACCTCACTTTTGGTCATGGGAACCACGGGCATTCCCTCCGCACTGCGGAGAAAGGCGTCATCCGGCAGACCCGGTGTGACCACCGCGTCGGGATGGGGGTTTTCGATAAGCGCCACGCTCAGAGGGGCATAGACACCATCCGTCAGTTCCGCCGCCGTGCCGCGCACGATGCGCTCATCTGGGTAGCCCAGCCGCTGGCCCACATACACAGAGACATGGCCCAGATCACCCTCTGTCAGCGTACGGCACAGATCGTTGATGCCGCGCTCGCCGCCTACCAGCGCAAAGAGGCGGCTGGTTGCCCGCACCTCCGGCAGAATGTTGTGCTGCCGCCCGTGGAGACTCACCACCCGGACATTCTCATAGGAGGTCCGGAGCCGGGCGCACAGATAGGACAACGAGCTCAAACCCGGCAGCACCGCCGTGTCGCAGCCCTCCAGCAGGGGCAGCAGCTTTTTCGTGCCGCTGAAGAAGCCGGTATCGCCGGACATGACCACCGCGAAGCGGCGGTACTCCCAGTGGGTGCGGATAAAGTCCGCAATATCCTGCGGCGCAATGGCGTCGCAGGTGTGCTGTCCCGGCCGCGCCACAGCCTCCAGCATCCGTTTTGCACCGATGAGACAGTCCGCCGCCTCAATGGTTTCACTGACCTCACGGGTCATAGCCTCCCGGCTGCCGGGGCCGATGCCGACGATCCGCACCTGCGGCCGGACGGTGCAGCCAAACCGCTTACACAGCACATCCAGCACCGCCGCAAAGGGAAGCCCCTCCCGCTGAGGCGGACGGCCAATGACCACCAGACCTGCGCCCGTCTTCCGGGCGGCGGATGCCTTAGCGGGAAAGCCGCCGGCTTCGCCGCCGTCCTTGGTCACCATCCATGCGGCGTCGGCAAACCGCAGTGTGGCCAGATCCATCTCCTCGGAGAAAGGGCCCTGCATGGCGATGATATGGGCGGCCTTCAGCCCTGCTGCGCGGCAGGCCTCCAGCGAGGCATCCATGGGCAGCACCCGGGCGTATACCCGCTGGGTAAAATCGGGGATGCCGCTATACGCCGCCAGCTCCTTACTGCCGGTGGTCAGCAGGATATTGCCTCGCGTACTCTCCAGAAATGCGGCGGCCGCCGCCGCATTCTCCACGCAGACCACATCCTCCGTCTGTTCGGAGGATTGCCGCAGCAGGCGCAGATACTCCGTCTCCGTTTCCCGACAGGCTGTGCAGATGCTCTCGGTGATGGAGGTGGCATAGGGGTGGGTAGCGTCGATGACCAGATCGAACCGCATCCTTTGCAGCATCCGGATGATGTCCTCTACCGGGATGCGTCCCGCCAGAATCGTAATGTTTTCCGCCTCCGGCAGCAGCGTTTCACCGTACTCCATGGCCACGCATACCGTAGCCTGCACCGGCTGTCCGGCCAGGAATTCCACCAGCTCCCGGCCCTCCGTGGTGCCGGCAAACACGCAGATATTACACATTGCGGTATCCTCTGGGTGTGACCAGTTGACCGGCCACCGTTTTGACGACGGCGCTGCCGATCAGCACGGTGCAGAACATATCCACCTCCGCCTCCCGCAGCTCTGCCAGCGTCAGGATGCGGCTGCTCTGCCCCTCACGGCCAATATTGCGCACGATGCCGCACAGCCGCTCTCCCGGCAGACGGCGCAGCAGGATATCGCAGGCCCGCTTCAGGTGGTCGGGTCTGCCGTGGCTGGCGGGGTTGTACAGGGCGATGGTCAGATCCGCCGCCGCCGCGCAGTCCAGCCGCTTTTCGATGGTTTCCCACGGCGTCAGCCGATCGCTGAGGCTGATGACCGCAAAGTCGTGGGTCAGCGGCGCACCCAGCACCGCTGCGGCGCTGCAAGCCGCCGTCAGACCAGGCACCACCTGAATTTCAGGCTCCTGCGCCTCGCCCCGCAGCTCATAGACCAGCGCCGCCATGCCGTAGATGCCGCTGTCACCGGAGCAGACCATGGCAACGGTCTTACCGCTGCGCGCCAGCTCCAGCGCCAGCTGGCAGCGCTCGGCCTCCCGTGTCATGGGGGTGGAGTGAAGCTCCTTGCCGGGGTAGCGATCCCGCACCAGATCCACATACACCGGGTAGCCTACGATGGCGTCACACGCCCGCAGGGCGGTATCCGCCCGAATGGTCATATCCTCATAGCTGCCCGGCCCGATACCTACTACAGTTACCTTACCCAAAGCGCACCTCCCAATGCTCCGCCGCAACGGCGACGGTCACGCCGTCCCGCGCTGTTTTTTGTACGATCAGTTTTTCGGCATCCAGCAGCGCCGCCCGCTCACAGACATTGTCCACGCCGGTAACGGAGCAGACGAAGTCGGAGGGAGTGAAGTCACCCGCCACATCCCGCAGCTGCTGCGCCGTGTAAAAATGCACCGGCCAGTTGTTTTTCTCACAGGCGGCCAGCAGGCCTGCCTCGTCCTGCTTCAGGTCGATGGAACAGACGCCGCAGATGGCCGCCGTGTCCAGCCCATTTTCCGCGAACACTGTCTGCACCGCACGCACCACCGCCCCGGCGGAGATGCCCCGCCGGCAGCCTACACCTACCCGCAGTACGCGAGGGATAAGCCGCAGGGTGCGGGCGAAGTGTGCCTTTGTGCGCCAGCCAATGAAAACGCCCAGCGGGCCGCTCTCCCCGGCAAACGTACCCTCCGGCAGGGGGGCGGGCAGAGAAAACTGGCTGCAAAGGGGGATATCCTCCTCTAAGATCGCCGCCGAAACCGCCTTGGCAAGCCCCATGTCGGAGATGACGCAGCCGTGCCGGGCAGCCCATGCGTCCACGGAAAATTTGCCGCGGACATCGGTGGCGGTGGTGACTACCGCCGTGGCCCCCAGCTTTTCCGCCAGCTTTTCCGCCAGCGCGTTGGCGCCGCCGATGTGGCCGGAGAGCAGGGGGATCACAAACCGCCCCGCCTCGTCGATGCACAGCACCGCCGGGTCGGTCTTTTTACTCTGTACATAGGGGGCGATCTCCCGCACGGCGATGCCGCAGGCCCCCACGAAGATCAGTGCGTCCATGGAGGAAAAGCACGCGCCGTACACCGCCTTGTCCAGCGGCAGAAACTCCGGTTCCTCAAACCGCTCCATGGTGTAGCACACGAACACTGCCTCCGGGAGCGCTGTCATCACCCGCCGCGCCGTGGCGCAGCCGCCCCGGCTGAAGGCAAACAGGGCGGCTCTCATTGCGCCCCCTTGCGGAACTCTGTTGTAAAGTTGGGGTGATACAGCAGCGAGCGCAGATAGGTGTCACCCAGACAGTTGCCCACCACGATCAGCGAGGTCTTGGTCAGACCGTTGCCCGTCACCGTCTCGTGGAGCGTCCCCACCGTGCAGCGGAAGATCTTCTCCTCCGGCCAAGTGGCCTTGTAGACCACCGCCGCCGGGGTGTCAGCGGTATAGCCTCCCGCCAGCAGCTGGGCTTGCAGAAGCTCTGTCAGTGAGGTGCTGAGAAACAGCACCATGGTGGCCTGATGGGCCGCCAGCGAGCGGATGGACTCCCGCTCCGGCACCGGGGTGCGGCCCGGGGCGCGGGTGATGATGACGGTCTGGCTCACATCGGGCAGGGTGTACTCCGCCCGCAGCGCGGACGCTGCGCCGCAGAAGGCGCTTACGCCGGGGCAGACATCGTAGACAATGTCCCGCTTTTCCAGCTCGTCGAACTGCTCCCGCACCGCACCATAGATGCTGGAATCCCCCGTGTGCAGACGCACCGTGGTCTTTCCCTCCGCCTCCGCTTTCTCGATGAGGGCGATAACCTCCTCCAGCGTCAGCTTGGCGCTGTCGTGGATCTCGCAGCCCTCCCTGGTGTAGTCCAGCAGCGCCGGATTCACCAGTGAGCCGGCGTAGATCACCACGTCGGCCTCGCCCAGCAGCTTGGCGCCTCGGACGGTGATGAGGTCGGCAGCGCCGCTGCCCGCTCCCACAAAATGTACCATTGTCAGTCCTCCTTTATCCGGCGCAGCAGCTTGGATGCGCCCTTCGTCTCACAAAGATAGCCATATTCCTTGGAAAAGAGGATGGCTCCCGTCTCTATATCACTGCATTTATAGTGCATCATGTCGTCAATGCGCCCGGCCAGCCGGTGCAGCACTGCGTCATAAAGTCCCTGCTCCTTCAACAGCCGCAGGGCGTCGTCACAGGTGGCGCAGCAGAGCATCTCCGCCGCCGCACCGCCTTGCAGCCCCTCTGCGGCGGCACAGGCCGTCAGGATGTCCATGCGGCAGTCGCCGTAGCGGGAGTGGGTGTTCCACATACCGCCCGCCAGCTTTACCAGCTTGCCGATATGACCGATGAGCAGCGCCCCTCTGAAGCCCAGCTCCCGGCATATCTCCAGCGCGTCGCCGATGAAGTTGGAGGTCATCACCGCCGTGGCGGGGTCGATGCCCATGGCACTCTTGATATAGTCCGCGCCGTAGTTGCCGGGGGCCAGCAGTACATAATCCGCGCCGCCCTCCCGCCGCTGCCGCAGCTCTACATGGATGGTGTCCACCAGCGCCTGCTCGCTCATAGGCTCTACGATCCCCGTGGTGCCTAAGATGGAGATGCCGCCCTCAATGCCCAGCCGGGGATTGAAGGTCTTTTTCGCCAGCGTCTCGCCATCGGGAGCGGAGATCACCACCCGCAGGCCGCCGGTGTATCCGAACAGGCCGCAGACCTCCTCCACGGTCTCCTGGATCATCCGGCGGGGTACAGAGTTGATGGCCGCCGCGCCCACCGGCTGGTCAAGACCCGGCTTGGTTACCCGGCCCACGCCCTGTCCGCCGTCGATGACAATGCCAACAGTCTCTGTTTTCCGCACCTCGGCATAGATCAGGGTGTCACGGGTGATATCCGGGTCATCGCCGCTGTCCTTCCGGATGGCGCAGCGCACACAGTCCGGGGACAGATAGATGTCCTCCACCGCCAATGCCAGCTCCATGCCCTTGGGTGTCAGCAGGCGGATGGACTCCTTTTTGCTGCCGCTCAGCAGCATCCATGCGGCGGCCTTGGCCGCCGCCGCGGCACAGGAGCCGGTGGTGTAGCCCAGACGGAGCTTTTTTCCGTCCCGTATGATAAATTCCTTCATAACCTACCGCCTGATCTGGTAGAGCATGGCGTTGCAGATGGCCGCCGCCACGTTGCTGCCGCCCTTGCGGCCCCGGGACACGATGTAGGGCGCGGCAGCGGCCTCGATGATGCGCTCCTTGCTTTCCACCACATTCACAAAGCCCACCGGTACCCCGATGATGAGGGCGGGACGGAGCTTGCCGGCCTCCATCAGCTCCTCCAGCGAAAAAAGTGCCGTAGGGGCGTTGCCGATGGCGAAGATGCAGGGCTTAGGCAGGGCTGCCGCCCGCTCCATGGATACAAAGGCACGGGTCACGCCCCGCTCCTTAGCCTCCGCCGCCACGTCCGCGTCCGACATGAAGCAGTGTACCTCTCCGCCCAGCGAGGCGAGGATCGTCTTATTGATCCCGGCCTTGACCATCTGGGTATCGGTGACGATGTCGCAGCCCGCCCGTAGAGCGGCGATGGCCTTTTGCACCGCGTGGCCGGAAAAGGCCAGATTGTCCACATAGTCAAAATCCGCCGTGGTGTGGATGACCCGTTTGATGACCAGCTCGTTTTCCGGGTCCAGCCGCCGGTCGCCCAGCAGCTCGGTGATGATGGCGAAACTGCGCTTCTCAATGTCCATAGGCTTCATTTGCTCCATCATAGCGTCTCCTTTCTGCAAGCCGCCAAAAAGCGCTGTGCCATGACGGGCTTGGCGTAAAAATGGAAGTGGGGGAAGCCCGCGTACAGAGTGTCCGTGGCATACGCACAGCGCCACTGCTTACCGGAGGGCTTTACCGCCAGAAAAGCGCCGCCGGGCTGGGGGGTATCCCAGTGGTGGAATTCATGCATGGGTACCTGCTCTCCGGCGCGGCAGAGGAGGCTGTCCGCCTGCGCCGTGGCGGTGATGTAGCCGAACCGGGTCAGCCTCCCCGTATCAAAGCAGTCCCCCGGCAGCGCACCCACCATGGCGCGGCCTGCGATGGACTGCGTCAGATACATGAAGCCGCCGCACTCGGCGATACAGGGCATTCCCGCGTGTGCGGCCTCCCGAAGCTGCCCGCGCAGGGTACGGTTTTCCTCCAACTGCGTCGCGTAAAGTTCCGGGTAGCCGCCGCCTAAGTACAGCCCCTGTACACCGTTGGGAAGCCGTTCATCCGTCAGGGGGCTGAAGGGCACCAGCTCCGCGCCCAGCTGCCGCAAAAGGTCGAGGCTGTCCTCGTAGTAAAAGCAGAACGCCCGGTCACGGGCCACGCCGATCCGCACCGGCGCGCCCTTTTCCGGCAATACCGGCGGCGTAAAGCGAAGCGGCGGCGCGGCAGCCGCAATTTCCAGCAGGGCGGCTATGTCCAGCGTTTTTTCTGCCTCGGCCGCCAGCTTGCGCAGCTTCTCTTGCAGGTCGGCTACCTCGTCCGCAGTGATGAGCCCCAGGTGGCGGCTCTCCAGCGTACACTCTGGCAGCCTGGGCAGATAGCCGCAGGCGCGGACGCCCAGCCGGCTTTCCAGCTCCCGCGCCAGCGCACCGTAGCTCATGGCACTGCACCCGTTGAGAATGACGCCCTGCACGTTGTTGTCCGGCGCGAAGTCCAGAAAGCCCTGCACCGCCGCCACAACGGACAACGCCGCCCCCCGTGCGTTGACCACCAGCACCACGGGGCTGTCGGTCGAGCGCGCCGCCTCGTAGGTGCTGGCGCGGGTGGATGTCAGCCCCAGACCGTCATAATAGCCCATGACCCCTTCAATCACCGTGATATCGCAGTCCTGACCGTTGTGAGCCAGCAGATAGCGCATGGTGTCGCGGTCAAAAAAGAAGCTGTCCAAATTGGAGCTTTTCGCGCCGATAACCCGGCTGTGGAACATGGGGTCAATGTAATCCGGGCCGCATTTTGCCGCGCCTACCCGCAGACCCCGCGATACCAGCGCCTGCAAAACGGCGCAGGTGACGGTGGTCTTGCCGCAGCCGCTGTTGGTACCGGCCAGCACCAAGCGGGGGACTTTTTGCTCCATAGCGACCTCTCAATCCGCCACGATGGTGGCAAAATAGCTGATCTCCTCCGGCAGCTGCCGCAGGTCGGTGTAGACCTGCTCTGTTTCCAGTCCGCAATCTGCCACCATCCCGGCATTTGCCAGCAGGCCGCGGCGCTCCAGCGCCGCCGCCGTCTCGTGGATGGCCTTGCCGGACTTCATGATAACCTTCGTTCCCGGCAGCGTCAGCGCACTGTCCAGATCGGCGCTGCCCGGCAGGATGTGGAGGGGCTCCTCCATGCGGGTGAGGCTGCGCCCCAGCCGCGCCGCCACGGCGCAGAAGCTGGTGACGCCGGAACACATCACCGTTTTAAACCCGTCAGAGCGGATGCGCTCCAGAATATAGTAGGCCGTGGCGTACACGGACACGTCGCCCAGATTGACCATGGCCACGTCCTGCCCGGCCGCCAGTGCCGTTTCGATGGCGGCAGCCGCCGTGCGGTAGCTGTCCTCCCGTACCGCCGCGTCACGCGCCATGGTGAAATCCAACGGCAATATGGTCTTGCCCTGCATATCCACAGCACCGGCGGCGATGTCCAGCGCCAGCATCCGCCCGGACTTCATCCGGGGAGCGGCCACCACGCCGCAGTCCGTCAAGACCCGGCACGCCTGCCGGGTCAGCAGCTCCGGGTCGCCGGGACCCACGCTGACGGCGTAAAAAACACCTTGTTTTTCCATGATAGCACTCCTTACGGCACAAATTCCAGGCTGTCGAAGCAGGGGTCGTACTTCCCGTGCTCCATCCGGTACAGCTTTGCGATATACTCGCGGGTGAAAATCTCCTCCGGGGTGCCGATGCGGTCGATGCGGTCGCCCGCCACGCACACCACCGTGTCGGAAATGCGCTCCGCCAGCTCCAGCTCGTGGAGGGACAGCAGCACCGCCAGATCGTTCTCCCGCACCATGCGCTTGAGCACCGTCAAAAGCTCCAACTTGTAGCGAATATCCAGAAAGCTGGTGGGCTCGTCCAGCACGATGATCTCCGGCTCCTGACACAGGGCCCGGGCCAACAGGATGCGCTGGCGCTGTCCGTCACTGATGGCGGAGAAGGGCCGGTCAGCAAACTCCATGCCGCCTACCTGCTCCAGCGAGCGCTCCACGATGGCTTGATCCTCCGGCTGCAAAATGCCCAGCCGCCCGGTATAGGGGTAGCGGCCGCTGCTCACCACGTCCCGGCAGGTCATCAGCTCCGGCTCCATGCGGGCCGTCATCAAAATGGCCATGCGCCGGGCGATCTCATTGCGGCTGCGCGCCTCCATGGCTTTTCCATCCAGAAACACCGTGCCGGACACCTTGGAGAGCTGGCCGATGATGGTTTTCAATATGGTGGATTTTCCAGAGCCGTTGGGGCCTATCAGCGTGACGATCTTGCCCCGCTGCACATGAAGGGCTATGTCCTCGATCAGCGGCTTGCCGTGGTAGCCCACGGTCAGGTCTTTTGTTTCCAGATATGCCATACTCACGCCGCCTTTCTGTGGATCATC
>OBAG01002027.1_pt1 | contig 11223 bp, 12 predicted proteins | sample 1517701 | NCBI WGS metagenome assembly OBAG01 (sample SAMN04571702, study PRJEB22368) | human gut metagenome | biome: human gut; material: stool | host: Homo sapiens | place: Luxembourg | collected 2012-09-07 | reverse complement strand
AAAAACATCTTTGTATTGTAATAAGTTCTTTTCTGCTAAATCTTTATTTCCCAATAGCATGCCTCCTTTTATTAAATAGAAATAACAAGGAGAACGGTTTTGCTCCCACCCTTGTTTGTAAATATACTAGCACGCAATGAAGAAAAAGTCAATATATTTCATTACAATTGTAAAGCGACTTACGCCCGCTTGCAAAGGAACTAAAAATGGTGTAAAAGCCGAAAAAACGTAAGAAAAGAGAGGCGCAAAACGACTTGATGGTAAAGAGGGGCGTATTGCGCTGAGAATTTTTGAAAAGTGAAAAAAGTGGGGGTGGTCAGATTACGGAAAAAACAGAATCACAGTGCAAGGTTTCTGGTGGTGATACAGTTGGAGGTTTAATTGGTAAAACACAGTATGTTAATAGTTGGAGAGATGCTTCATATACCACTTGCAAATTGGACGGGACAAATTAGGGAGGAATACTGTTTGGATGTTTTCCAACCACAGATTATAATTGTTCCGACGTAAAAGTATATTATCCAAAAGAATGTTATGAGGAAAAGGGATGGCAGGATACCGGTTGTGACTTGAATGGGGGCGGCAGTACGAAAAATTATTTTACAAATGCCGCGAGACCAAAGGAATCCGTTTTGATGTCGTAGCAATTGCTGACCGTGCTTTTTATAAAAACAGAAAAATTCGCCGTGCTCTAATTGGCACGAACATAAAGTCAATCGGGAAAATGGCGTTCTACGGTACAAAGCAGTTGAGGTACATAGATATTAGAACGAAAAAACTGAAAGCCATTGGCAAAAAAGCGTTTATTGGAATTTATCCGGCGGCGAAAATTAAAATTCCTCGTACGAGAAAGAAAAAGTACATCAAATTACTTGCCAATAAATACGGTTAAATGAAAAAGCAGAGAGTTCACAAAATGGAATTCTCTGCTTTTCCCTTGGTGTTACATTTAAAAATTGCTGCCGTTCCAGCCCCAGTCGTTCACACCGTGGTAAGTGACATAAACTTGATTTCCCGGGATGGAAAGCTCTTCACTTAAAATGTCGCAAATAACTTTTGTCATTTCTGAATAGGCAGACGGAGATGCCTGACCAAACAGACTGACAGAAACATATGCTCCCTTGTCCAATTTCGAACCGCCCATGTACAAATCGTAATTATCTTCAAATCCAACCATCAGATACGTTTCCGATTTGTTTAAAATTTGGATAGCCTCACCAAGTTTTGTTTTGATAGCTTCCTCTTTTTCCGGGGTGAGCGATACGGTAATTTTTGAATCAATAAATGGCATAAAAGTACCTCTCTTTCTTTTTTATGATATAAGTCAAAGGGATTCCAGAAATTTAAGCATAGAACTTAACTGTGTACCATTTAAGCGCTCTGCATAGCGGAGTAAGCGAAACCTCGTTTCATTCAAATGAACAGAAGTGGTGTCTTCCTCCATAAAAAATTCAGACATCGAAATATTAAATGCGTTACATATTTTTTGCAAAGAGGGAATGGACGGCAATGTGTTTTTTCGATACCAGGCTGAAATCGTTGATTGGGTGATGCCGGACTGCTGGGATAGTTGATACTCGGTCCAGCCACGCTCCAGCCGTAATTCCACGATACGGTCTAATACATTCATTGTCAAACCCCTTTCTTAGGTAAATTCATAAATAATATTATACTTGGTATTGCAAAATAAAGCAGTGTAAAATAACGTAATTAAATAACGTAAATATGAAATCTGTAAAGAGCAATGTATTAGGGGAGGAGTTTTGGCTGAGATAAAAAAACGGAAAGCAATTTTGACGAGGGGGCGTATACTAAAAAAATGCAGTGGGGACTTTTTCTTTCATAGATTACCAATATATGTTATAATGACCTTTGAAAAATGAGGGGAAATAGGATATGAAATTATTGTTTGTACTTGTTGGACTAATTTTGTTTTGCAAAGGAATTGAAAAAGGCAGTAATTGGTTGTTCTTTGGTGGATTGATATTAATGATGTCCTTTTTGATGTGGCAGCTTTTCGATAACTGGTTTTTGGTTTCGCTGTTGGCGTAGACGGACACGGAGGCAGAGAGAACTAAGGTGTGGAAAAGAAAGGAGAGTTTGAATTTGAAAATTGCTACATATAATATATGGAATTCAGAAAGTGGAATGCCATATAGAATTAAATATATAGTAAATGAAATAAAATTAATAAATGCTGATGTGATATGTCTTCAGGAGGTATCAAGTAGAAAATTGGCTGAAGGTATTGCAGCAAATGCTGATTATCCCTATTGGTATTTTGATAATTCTCAAAAAATAGCGGTTGTGAATGTTCATCTTCCGTGGGATAGTGTATTAATCAGTGAGCATCAAATTATAAAAATTGTCAATGCAGTGGATAAAAAAACATACGAATATGTTTATATGGCGGGTGACTTTAATTGTAGTGATTTTTCAGATGTACAGCGGTTTTTGTTAGGAGAATGCACATTGAATAATTGTGAATCCTTACCGTGTTGGTTTGATTTGGCATCTGCATATGCGGAAATTACTGATAAAAAGGCTGAGAATACTCTTGATTTTTGGAAAAATCCTAGATTTAAAGGAAATACGGTAGAGACAAATTCAAGATTTGACAGAATTTTATTGCAAAATACATATCCGCAGCCATTTCCTGTTTTGAGCAGGTGCAACGTATTTGGCACAGCAATTTATGAAGATATAGCATTGGCAGCAAGTGATCATTATGGTGTAGTAGTAGAAATGGAATAATTTTAGGATGGTGTTATTATGTATGAGGATATTTGGGAAAAATTATACTGTGAAGCAAGAAAAGTGCAAAAAGAGAGAGTGATTTCTCCGTTTATAGAGGCAGGGGGTGTTGCAGCTGCACTTTTGACTAAGAAAGGTAGTATTTATGTTGGAGTTTGTATTGATACGGCAAGTACACTGGGAATGTGTGCTGAAAGAAATGCGATTGCTAATATGATAACAAATGGTGAGCATCAAATCGATAAAATGGTTGCGGTTGTTGAGGATGGAAGTGTTGGCGCTCCGTGTGGTGCGTGTAGAGAGTATATGATGCAATTAGATAAAGATAGTGGTGACATTGAAATACTTGTGGATTTTGAAAAGAGAAGAATCGTTCGGCTTAAAGAATTAATTCCTGATTGGTGGGGAAAAGAACGTTTTTTAGTTAAAGAATGAAAAGGGGGCTTCTAACCGAAGTAACGCTTTGTATCAGATTTGATGTGCCCCCAAAAAGTTAGACTTTTTGGGGGCACATCATAGTCTTGTTATAGCGTTGCTTGCCTTTCTCAACAAGAGAAAGACAAAACGAAAATAAAAATGCCTATCCTGTCTGAACCATAGGATGTGCGGTGTGCGTAAGGGCATTTAACTTTCGTGGGAGCATCCACTTTGAAGTGGGAGCGTTCCTACATAGTTATAATATCACTGGTAAGGAAATATATCAAGCGTTTTTTGATAGAACATATAATTTCACATAAAAGAGAATTGTTATGTGTGACAATGGATAATTTTAGAAAGTGGTGTGCTGTATGAAAAATGAAACAAGTAAACGGCTGCAAGACAATTTTGATAAAGACAATAAGCTGAAAAGTGAATTAAATTATGGTATTGCGGACATGGAGGCTGGAAGAGAACTTCCACTGGATGAAGCCATGAAAAAAATAACTGAGTTAAGAAATGTTTTTAGTGGGCTGGAGAAAATAGAGAAACATGACGAAGCTACGTTAGAAGTATATTCTTTACTTGGCCAGGGATATAAGGCGATGCAAGAAGGTCGAAAAAGTTCCATCGATGAAGTGAAGGCGCAAATTCGGAAAAGGAGAGAAGAACGTGCCCGTCGTTAAGTTTGCAAAACAACGCTTTTTACCAAATTGTTTAAAAGAGGTTGCAATTTTAGCCTGTTTTACAGCTCTTTTGTGGTAAATCAATGTGTCTAAACAACTCTTTTCGATATGCTAGGGCTTTAACGTTGCATTTTGGCGAGAAAGTTTAAGAAGGAATGCAACGTTTTTGGCTTGGAAATAAGATTAGTGTTGTATGGGTGCATTATTGCAGTTTCTATAACTGGTTCCAGAAATTTTTTATCTCATCGGACGTATAGGGATTTTCGCAAAAACATTCATTTCCTAATCTGCAAAAATTGATTTATCAATTTTGTCTGCTATATTACAACGAATACTGTCAATAGTAACAGTATAGCTTGGTATTTGAATTAAAAAACAGTATGGTTTTGAAAATAAGATATGTAGTAACAAGGAATAAAAGAATTTATTCAATAGTTGTTGTTTGAGCTGACATGTGTTATAATATATTCGCGAAAGCACCAATGGCAGGGTGGTAGCCTCCCAAGTTTGTGTACACCGGCTTGCCGGAATACATAGGAAGAGGTGCTGGATGTCCGGTGGACATCCGTTTAGCACGGATCGTAGCAAAGTGAAGACGGTGGCGCTTATGATAGCTTTTGAAAACATTTCGATTTTCATCGTTATATTAACATTGTTATGTGCCTTTGGTAGTCTTGTTATAGCGTTGCTTTGCCTTTCTCAACAAGAGAAAGACAAAGCGAAAATAAAAATGCCTATCCTGTCTGAACCACAGGATGTGCGGTGTCCGTAAGGGCAATATTGCTATAAACTTGGAGCATCCATTTTGGAATGGGTGCCTTGCTATATAGTTATAATATCGCTAGTATGAAAATATATCAAGTGTTTTTTGATGGAACATATAATTTCACATAAAAGAGAATTGTTATGTGTGACAATGGATAATTTTAGAAAGTGGTGTGCTGTATGAAAAATGAAACAAGTAAACGGCTGCAAGACAATTTTGATAAAGACAATAAGCTGAAAAGTGAATTAAATTATGGTATTGCGGACATGGAGGCTGGAAGAGAACTTCCACTGGATGAAGCCATGGAAAAAATAACTGAGTTAAGAAATGTTTTTAGTGGGCTGGAGAAATTAGAGAAACATGACAAACAAAAGCATTTATATCAATTGATGACTAAACTGAATGAAGCAGAAATTTTTATTCGTGATAACGGTACAATATCTGCTGATGAACTTGAATCAGAACTGGGGGTGTCTGATTGAAACTGTTGAAAGGTGATGCTTATTATGGTAACAAAAACAGCAAGAATTCAACTTCTAGTTGAGAAAATCAAGAAAATTAGGTTATTGTTTTCATCTTTCACTTTTTTTATAATGAAATCATAAAGAGCTCTTTAATCCATTCAAATTAAGGAGGAACAAACTATGATTTCAATTGGAAATACAATCAAAACATTGCGAAAAGCAAAAGGCGTAACACAGGAAGAGGTGGCACGGGAATTGGGAGTTTCATACCAAGCAGTTTCAAAGTATGAAAATGAAGTAGCACAACCGGATATTTCTCTGATTCCATTGTTGGCACAATATTTTGGCGTAACAATAGATGAGTTGTTTGGGTATAAGTTGGATGCATTGACAAACAAAGAGAAATTTGTGCGATTTATGGCAGATAATCAAATCCTGATATTTCAAGAGAGCGGTGAATATTTTATCAATACAGAAAATTTCTCTACCAATGCACAGATAAGTAAAATCGGAGAAGTATTGGCAGATTGCATATGCGAAAATTATCTTGAATTTGACGTATTAACTGGAATGGCATATCATGGGATTTCTTTTTCGGCAATGGCGGCAAGTGTTTTGTATAACAAATATGGAAAAACCATAAATTATTGTCATGCAAGACAGAATCCTGATAGCAGAGGGCGAATGATATGTGGTCACACATTGCAAGCGGGGGAGCGTGTAGTTATTGTGGACGATGGTGTGTCTACAGGACAAAGTGTAGATAGGTGGATTGAGGAAACAAAAAAATGCGTAGATATTAATGTTGTGGCGTTAGTAACAGTATTCGCTCGCGATGATATGCCTGGTGGAATTGGAAGACATCTGTTAGAAGAAAAATATGGTATGAAAGTGTATTCTGTAATTTCCGATCAGGATATTCAAAAAGCGTTAGAAAAGGGAATTGTTCGAAGATAAGATTTTAGAATGGTCGAGAAAGTTCCATCGATGAAGTGAACAATCCATCTCGGTCTTGATGAATATGGCAACTCTGCAGCATAACGCTTTGCTTGTTGAAAAGGAGTCAACAAGGTACTGAAAAGAGGTAACAGAAGAAGAAAAGGCGAAGGACGGAAGTTCTTCAACCACAGGAATGTTACCTGTGGATTTTTTTATTATAAAGGAAAACAGATACTAGAAAATTCAATTTAAGTACCAAATATATCATAGAATAATCTTACAGATAGGGCTATAATTAAAATATTATTTTAATCAATTTAGAAGGAGGTAATTATGCAAATGGCAAGTAGAAAAGTAATCGCAGGCCTTATGGTTTTGGCTCTTTGTATCACAACACTATCCAGTGCCGGAAGTGATGTAGAAGCAAAGGCTAAGGCTTCTCTTAAGACCAAGAAGATTTCTGTTAAGGTTGGAAAGAAAAAGAGTATATTGATCAAGAATAAAACTAAGAAACATTCTTATTCTTTTACCAGCAGTAACAAACAAGTGGCAAAAGTAACATCAAAAGGGAAGGTTACCGGAATAAAAGCCGGAAAAGCGACTATAACAGTAAAAGAAGTTTTGAAAAAAGGTAAAAAGAAAAAAGGTAAAAAAAAGAAAAGAACATTGGGAAAGGTTAAAGTTACGGTAACTGGCATGAAAAAGAAGAATGTAGCAACGCCAACACCAGAAACGGTAAACAAGGCAACACCTACAGCGACACCGTCTGCAACAGCACCGGTTGAGCCGACAGCATCAGCAACGCCAGCCACAACGGAGCCGGCAGCACCAACACCGATCGTAACGAGATCTCCTGCACCACGTCCAACATTGGCGCCTGGTATGCCGGAATTAGATAAGAACAATCTTACTGTAGCGGACTATCCGGGTATTGCATCCGATGTGCCGGATCTGGATATAATTCGTGTTGGTCAGAACTACTACATGGTAAGTACAACGATGAACCTTGTTCCTGGTGTCCCTGTTATGAAGTCGACAGATCTTGTTCATTGGGAAATTGTAAACTATGCATGTAACCGTTTCCCGGACAAGGATTTATTTAATCTTGAGAACGGACAGCAGACATATAAGAATGGTTCCTGGGCAGCATCATTAAAATACAATGAAAAAACAAAACTTTTCTATGTAATCTACAATGTTAACAATGATGGTTTTTATTGTTACACGACACCGGATATCGAGAATGGTACGTGGAAAGCATATTACATACAGACAAGTTTCCATGACCCGGCATTGATCTTTGACGGTGACGGAATGTATGTTATCTATAGTGGAAATAACATTCAGAAGATTTCTTTAAAAGAATCATCGGCAGAAGGTGGAATTGGAAAAGTTGTAAAAGAAGGCAGTTCAAGAGCGCTGTTTAATAAGACATTGGGCGGATTCAAGTGGTCTTTATGGGAAGGTGCTCATGCTTATAAGATTGGTGATTACTATTACCTTATGATCATTGGTTCTTATGGAAGCTGGTTCCGTAGAGAAGTATGCTATAGAAGTAAAAAATTGTATGATAGTAAGGCGTCAGACTGGGAAGCTCAATTGATCTTTGAAGGCTCTACATATGAGTATGGAACCGGTATCGCACAGGGTGGTATTGTGGACACGATCTATGGTGACTGGTATGGATTCCTTTTCCAGGATCATGATGGTCTTGGTCGTGTTCCGTCTATACTTGCTGTAAACTGGGATTATGTTGATACAAAGAATAACAAGTATTATCCAGACTGGCCGATGATGGGTTACTATGATGATAAAGGAAACTTTGTAAATTGTCTTGGAACAAGCCAGAAGGTTAAGAATCCACTTACTATCCAGTTGAATAAGAGTGATAAGGAAAGTTACATTGTTGGTGATGATGATTTCTCCTATCCGGATTTTAAGGAAGGTGACAGCCTAAAGAAAGTATGGCAGTGGAACCATAATCCGGATGACGCCAACTGGTCAGTAACAGAAAATCCTGGTTATTATCGAATTAAAAACGGTAAGGTAGCAGGGAATATCTGGTTTGCAAGAAACTCTCTGACACAAAGAACGGTAGGGCCTAACTTTACATCAGAGACATGCGTTTTGACAGAAAATATGAAACCGGGTGATTATGCAGGTCTTGCTGCAATCAGTGCACACTATGGAATGGTTGGTGTAAAATGCGATGAAAATGGTAACCGTTACGTATTCCAGGGTTGCAATAGTGATACGAATAGTGGTGCAAAGGCGAAGAAAGAGGATAAGATAAAAGAAAATGCTGTTTCTGAAGAAAAGATCGAAGGAAACGCACCAGTATATCTTAAGATTGAGTATGCCTTTAATACAGGCAAGACAAGAGCAGATAAAGCAAACTTCTTCTATAGTTTAGATGGAGAGAATTGGAAGAGCATAGGCGAAACATTCTCACTTGGATTTGATACTGCGACAACATTTATGGGAACAAGAAGCTGGCTTGTAAATTATGCAACAAAAGAAGCTGGTGGATATGTTGATTTTGATTATTACAAAGTAAAATAAAATGATACCATTTCTGCCGGCAAGATTGTCTTGCCGGCAGTTTTTTTATTGTGCGCCTTGCGGCGCACGTTTCTAATGGGTGAAAGTCCCTAATCCGCCCTAGTAGTGGGAAGGATACAGCCAAAGACAAGGGTGTCCATCGTGAGGTGGAATCTGAAGGAAGTCGGATGGTAAATGCGGCAGATAGGTGGAGAGAAAGAAACGTGTGGTGCCAAGGCAGATTCATTTGAATTTCCACCTTTCCAGAAAGCAGAAATCAGATAGATTTATACGAGAATCGTAAAAAATGAAAATTTGTTAGAATTTTGGTTAGAACAAACGGAATTTTTGCAGTTTTCAGAAAGAAAAAGGCTGAAAAACACTCATAAAATAGAATGTTTTCAGCCTTGGAATCGAAGTGCATACAAGCGTTTCTCCGAAACGCTTGTCCCACGGCTATCGCCGTATATATGCGGATTGTGATGCGTCTGCCTGCGAGCAAGCTCGCGTCAGCCGCCCACACCCCGCTATGCACTTCTCTTAGCTTTCGTGCGGATAACAGGACTTGAACCTGCACGGGATTCCCCACTAGAACCTAAATCTAGCGCGTCTGCCAATTCCGCCATATCCGCAAACAAGTGAAATTATAACAGACAAGAGATAGGCTTGTCAAATTTATTCGTGCAAAATGGGAAAGATAGTGTTATACTTATTACAAATGATGTTGGAAATAAAGAGAGAAAGGACGATGAGAGTATGGGAGCATTAGTAGCACTTGGTGTATTTACGGCGATTGCCATTGTAGCAGTGATTGTTGTGGTTGCTGCGGTAGCTGCGATTGTGGCAGGCGTTACGGATTCGACCAAAGAAGAAGAGGTATAAAGGATGGAACAGTCAAAGAAAACTTCATTTGATTTTTATATGCTGCCACTGGTTCTTGCCGTGGCAGTTGTTCCCTTATTGACAATGATGACAGCGTATTCATCGGGAATTGGGAAATATACATGGGCGTCCGGCGGTTCATTTGTTGATTTTTTTCTTGGCTTTAAGCGGGGAGCACTGATTCTTTTAGGAGCTGTGATTATTATTTTGTTTTGTGCTGCGCAGTGGATGCGGGTGCAGGCAAAAGCGGTGTGGACGACTAAAAATCAGAAAATTGTTTTGATTTTACTGGCAGTATTTTGGGGTGTTACCGCAATATCGGCATTGCTTGCGGATGAAAAAATAGATGCGTTATTCGGTGGATTTGAGCAAATGGAAGGGATACTTGTGGTGACTGCTTATGTTGCTCTTTTTTGTCTTGCTTATTTTCTTTTATCGAGTGAAAATAAAATTCAAGTGATTGTACATGCGCTATTAATTGGGTCGCTGATTCTTTCTGTTTTAGGGGCGTTACAGGCTTTTGGTGTGGATTATCTGGCAAATGATGTCACAACGCCATTTTTTACCATGTTTATGCATACGCTGCCTAAGAAGTTTAATGGAATTACGGCAAGTTTTGGAAAAGGGGTTTCTTATGCAACACTTTACAATCCTAATTATGTTGGGTCCTATGTGGCACTTGTGCTTCCGCTTACCATTTATGAGGCGGTACAGGATGAAAAAAACAGATATAAAATTGTGGCGGCGGCGTCCGCTGTGTGCCAGCTTATTATGCTAAAGGGTTCCGGTTCGCTTGCCGGGATGGTTGGTGTAGGTGCGGCAGTATGCGTGGCGGTGTTGTTTTTGTTTTCGGATATCCATAAAAATAGGAAGATTCTTTGTGGCGTATTTGTTGTGGCAGTCGGACTGGTAGCTTTGTTTTTGTGGAAAAATCCGACATTCTTTTGCTCTGTCATAAAGGGAAATGGAGAGCCGTGCAGCAGCTATATTTCTTCTATGATTTCAGATGGCACGAGTGTGAAAATTACATTGCATTCAGGAAAAATGATTACACTTCGGTGGGATGCCGATGCAACGGTTTACGAATTTGAGGCTTTGAATGAGAATGGAAAAAAGATTGAAATGACAGGCGATTCCTTCAGTGGTGTTAAGTTAAAAGGGGATGCGTATCAGGGACTTTTGTTTGAGGCGACTAAGCGTCAAATTACGTATCAAGAACAGAAAACTTATTTTGATGTATTGCGTCTTACGGTGGATGATAAATATTCGTGGGATTTTGCTATGCTTGGTGTGGGGCTGCGTTACATTAACGGAGTTGGGAAGCCGGATATGCTTCACTATGTGGAATCTTTTGGTATGGAAGGACATTATGATTTTGCGTCAAACCGTGGCTATATCTGGTCGCGCACATTTCCGTTGTTGAAGCGTGCATTACTTCTTGGGGTAGGTCAGGATAATTTTGCGTATGCATTTCCGAATGATGATTATGTAGGAAAAGAGAATTGTGGTTTCAATGAACAGATTGTTACAAAGCCACATAATATGTACTTGCAGATTTGGGTTCAGGATGGACTGCCTGCGCTGCTTGCATTTTTAGCGTTGTATCTGCTGCTTTTTGGCAGAACCATCCGTAAATGTTTCAAAAAAGGAAAATGGAATCATAGTCAGAAAATTTCTTTGGCATTTCTGTGTGGAGTTAGCGGATATTTTGTGGCGGGGCTTGCCAATGACTCATCCATCTGCGTGGCACCGGTATTTTGGGTTTTGTTTGGGG
>OBAG01002025.1_pt1 | contig 11224 bp, 12 predicted proteins | sample 1517701 | NCBI WGS metagenome assembly OBAG01 (sample SAMN04571702, study PRJEB22368) | human gut metagenome | biome: human gut; material: stool | host: Homo sapiens | place: Luxembourg | collected 2012-09-07 | reverse complement strand
TGAACTGTATCCTGAAGTCCGTTTAAGCGTGCATTGGCTTCTGCCTGAGAAACTGCGTATTCAGAAATATCAAGTCCGGTAACATCACTTGCACCGGCAATACCTGCATTCAACGCAAATGTTCCCATGTGTGTAAAACAATCCAATACCTTTTTGTCTTTGCATATACGCTGCATAGCAAGACGATTATATTTCTGATCAAGGAAGAATCCTGTTTTCTGACCATTTGCCACATCTACAAGATAATGCACACCATTTTCAATAATTTCCACAGTAGTATCAAATTCATCCCCGATAAAGCCTTTTACCTTTGGCAGTCCCTCTTTTGTGCGCTCGTTTGCATCGCTGCGCTCATAGACTCCGCGGATTAAGATGCCATCTTTTAGAAGAAGTTCCTTTAAAATTTCCACAATCTCTTCTTTAAAAGCTTCCATGCCAAGAGCCAGACATTCCACTACCAGAACATCTTCATATTTATCAATGACAAGTCCCGGAAGAAAATCTGCTTCACCAAAAATAATTCGGCAAGATGAAGTATCTACCGTTGTCTTACGGTAATCCCATGCATTTTTCACGCGCATTGTTAAAAAATCATGATCAATTACCTGATCTGCTTTGCGAGTCATCATACGTATGCGAATTTTAGAATTTTGATTGATAAAACCATTTCCCATAGGATATCCGTCGAAATCATGTACTGTCACAATATCTCCGTTTGTAAATCTTCCCATAATAGTTTCTATTTCATTATCAAAGATCCAGGCACCGCCAGATTTGATCGTTCGGCCTTCGCCTTTTTTAAGTGTTACAATAGTATTATACATAAAGTCCCCTTTCTGAACTTAATTCAAACTGACTTAAAATAACCCGTTGGAAAACGTCTTGTTCTCCAACGGGTATACTTAACTCTCTAATAATAAGTAGAGAGCTTTTTTGTTACTCAAATTCAATAAATCATAGTGTTTACTATTCATATTGAATTCTTTTCATGAGATATTTTTTCGGTTTTTATACCCATTTTATTAGTTTATTTGCCTTCGCCGGATTTATAGTATCAAACTAGTATCAGCTTGTCAACTTACTTACAAACAGAAAACCACTGCATTCTATAAAAAATCAAGAGCGGAACACCCAAGGTTAAAAACCTAAGATATGCCACTCTCTACAAAAGCTTTAACTTTTCAATTATGCTATACATTATATGCTCATTTTACCAGATTGTCAATTACTTTTTTATGAAAATTATAAACACCAACAATCTTTGAATTGCTATTAAAATACGATTTATTCTTAACAACGCGACCATTCATAAAATCCTGTAACTCCTTATATCGCTTGTTTTTAGAATATTCTGGCATTAATTCATCATATACATATAGCAATGTAACAAAACTATTTGCAAATTTATATTTCAAATTATTCACACGCGAAGTTTTTGAAATATTATCCATTTTCCCAATAAAATTGGAAATTTCACTGTTAACTTGCTTCGTCTCATCAATTTTCTCAGTCATTTTGTTCAAGAGACAGTTACTGTGTGCTGCTGCATTTCTCACATCACGTACCGTATTCATTAATGCATTATTTATAATTTTCTTCTTGTACGCGTCCTCATAAAAAGAACAAAAATACAGCAAATCACCAAATGAAATTATTTCTACAAAAACCCACACAGGGAAATAAGGATAATACTTTTCAATAAGATCTTTACAATACTCTCCTGATTTATGGCTTCTAATTCTTTTTAAAAGTCGAAAATTATCATCTGTTGCAATAAATTTACGCACGATATCATAGCCATCCTCTTCTGGATTATTTGTAATCTCATTAAGAAGTTTTACTTTAATAGCGTGTTCAATATCCAAACACATATCCATAATGATATACCTTAAATACATATCTATTGTGGATAATTCTTTCAGATAGCCAAAATCAAGCTTTTTATACTGTCCTTCCCTCTTACCTGATGGACATTTTTCATAGTTAGCTCGATACGCAGCTAATTTCATATAATAATTATTTTTTTGCAAAAACTCCTTGGCATCACTCTCTGATACTTCCTTAAAAGTAATTCCTTTTTGTTTCATATGTTCAATTAATTCATCAATCGATAACAGTTTCTTCACAGCTTTACCTTCTTAATTATAGTATTTGATATTAATTCTACCATATTAGCGTTATTTTTTCCACCCATACTTTTCAAAAATAATTCAATTAGCAATATTTATCGCAAATTCTGAAGCCATCCCACCGGAACACACACTGACAACTTGCGACAATCACCAAACATATAATATTTATTGCGCACTTTGCTTATATCAAATCCACTAAGATCTAATTTTTCTAATTGTTCACAACCTTTAAACATATACTGTATATCGGTTACCTGACTTGTATCGAACCCACTAACATTTAATCGTCTCAATTGTCTGCATTCGCCAAACATGAATCGCATATCAGTTACTTGACTTGTATCAAACCCACTAAGATCTAATTGTCTCAATTGTTTGCATCCTCCAAACATACACCCCATATTGGTTACTCGACTTGTATTAAACCCATTAACATCTAATTCTTTTAATCGTTTGCAATTTCTAAACATAAACCGCATATCGTTTACCTGTCTTGTATCAAATCCACTAAGATCTATTTTTTTTAATTGTTCACAGCCTTTAAACATATACTCCATATTAGTTACTTGACTCGTATCAAATCCACTAAGATCTAACTGGTCTATTTGTTCGCAGTCGACAAACATCCAACTCATATCAGTTACTCGATTTGTATCAAACTTGCTAACATTTAAGTTCTTCAGCCGATAACATCCATTAAACATAGAATGCATATTGGTTACCCTGCTCGTATCAAATACACCATTAAAATTTATTTGTAAGAGATTTTCATATTCCGCAAATAACTGTGAACAATTTTCATTTGCGCATATACCATTTTTTCCTGCAATAACCAATTCTGTTAACCCGCATATTTCTCTTATATATGCCATTACACTTCCGTTTCGATTACTTGATACATCCCATGCACCATCAAACACCTCATCCATCTTATCTGAAAACGTTATAATATTAATTTCATCTCGATTTATAGAACTCCCAAAAACTTTTTGCTTTTCGTCAATTTCTTCTCCGAACTTAAAATCATCCGCCATTAGCCCACTGCCAAATCTCTTATCAGTAATGCCTTGTTCTTCCTTATTTTTCTCAAACACAGGACAAGCCTTCTCCTGTTTTAACTTATTTCCACATTCATTACAAAATTTAGCTTTTTTATCATTTACTGTTCCACATACTCTACAGACTAATCCACTTTCTTGTACCATGTTATGAGCTCCTTTTTTCTGAAAACATTGTTTATTATTATATCATATAAGCTTTGGTAAACACAATAAATTCGCTAAATTGTCTAAGCCAAAATTTATCACAAATCATAGTCTTTCATGAATCTTTTCTCCCTTATTCTTGCGCATTTCTGATGTCTTTTGCTGCAATTTATCCATAATACTGCCTGACTTTGCCTTACTTCCAGTCTGGTATTCTTTGTCTCTTTAACTGATCTACCTGATATTGTAGTTCTTTACGCTGCTTACCTTTATTGTGATCGTTTCCTCAAGTTCATTTCCAATTAAAAATTCCAACCTGTGTATTGCTTCACTTATCAAGTTTTTAAAATTTTCTGGATCTCTTCTCTCTTTCTGAATTGCCACTTGCACTTTCTTACCAATCTCCATCTCCTTTATATCCAGAATCTGCTCTTCTGACACACCACTAATTAATGCCCTATCTACCGTCTGATTCCATACGGTTCGTTGCTAATTATCAGTTTTCTTGCTTCAATGAATCTTCCTTCTGTTCCACTCTTCTTAAATTCTTCTTGATTACATACAGACAATTCTGACCAAAATTTACAGTCAATTATTTCATAGACAGCATATAGATTTTCTTGTCTTGCATGACTTGATATGTAGTTGATTCGCCCTTTCAGTTTTATCAGTTTCGACATTTGAATAAATGAATTTCTTATAATAGATATTACTCCTTTCTGACTTGCATAGCTCCCGGCAGGGCGAAATACACAGAGTATAAACCGCAGATTTGTGCGATAGGTGTATTTCGCTCTCAAGCGCCGAGGGTTAAAAAATTTTCAGTTACTTAGCTTCTGTTGCCATAACTTTTCGGATAGCTGACAATACATTTTCTACTGTATGTTCATCCCATCCAGCAAGCCATACTAATATACGATTTTCTTCTTCCGTTAACTTTACATTTCCAAAGATTTCATTAAGAGCCATTATTCTCCTTGCCTCATTTTCATAAAAATATTTGTTCACATCTCGAGTTCCCCACTCTGGCTGAATTATCATTCAATCACATCTTTCTCTTTATCTGCTATCACAGGAGCGTGACACGCTCCTGTTTATTATGCTCAAGAATTTACCAGCGAAAACTATCTGGTACTCCACGTCTATCCAAATATTCCTGTCTGGCTTTTTGTTTTTCTTCCTCTGTTATCGCAGTCTTATATTTTGAATACAGCAATCTCATAGATATCGAATCCAACTTACTTTCCAGACCTTCTTTTATCTTTGGCTGTAATTCCTGCATATCAAGTAGATGATATTTTATCAACTGCATAAATAATTCTTCAGGTATTTGTATTTGTTTCATCTATACGCTCACACCTTTCTTTTTGTGTCGGTTGTGACGATTGTGACGATTATTTACCTATATAGAAAATACCGTCACAACCGTCACGAATCGTCACTCGTGTATCTCGTTATGATGTACTCTTACTCAGCAATATCATTCTTCCATTATGTTCTCTGACACTTTCATATCGAATACCATACTCACAAAGAAGACATTCCGACCCAATATTCAACTTTCTAGTTAAAATATTCGGTGCCAGTCTTAATTGTGGTAATTGCTGCAATAATTCCGAAGCTGTCCCTTTCCACTGCGTCTGTTCTTCCGTCAAGATTCCCGCGATTGCATCCAATACTGGATCTGCTGGTTCTTTCCACAACTCCGTTTCTGCCTTTGTCGAATTCCAAATACATTGTTCTCTGTCAAAGTTCAATAATAATCTTTGATCTTGTTGATCACGACCTGCTATCTCTAATATTGCCTTGTTATCTGTCCGCTTCTCCTTCTGCATTACAAATGCTCCATCTGCCGCTCCCAGAAGTCCGTTAGTGCCAGATATCATGTCAAAACTATCTGAAGATTCCATTTTTCTTGTATGATGAACCACCAAAAGACAAAGTCCATGCTTATCACTAAAAGCCTTCAATTTCGTGACTATTTCATAATCACTAGCATAGCTAAATTTATCTCCGCCAACTTCTCTCACCTTCTGTAGCGTATCAATAATAATTAACCTGGCATCTGTATGCTGCTTTATAAACTGATTTAACTGCTCTTCTAGTCCTTCATTTAAAGTTTTCGATTTTGTAGCGAAATAAAAATTCTCACTACTTTCCATTCCAAACATTCTGGATAAGCGCTTCTGCAATCTTGCATAATCGTCCTCCAATGCCAAGTACAAAACTGTACCTTTCCGCACTGAATACCCCCACAGATCAAGTCCCATGCTTACATGATAACCAAGCTGTGCCATAAAGAAAGATTTTCCTACTTTCGGTGCGCCAACAAATAAATACGTTCCTTCATAGATCAATCCATCTACAATTGGCAACTTCGGTGGATATGTTGTGTCATAAAGCTCCGCCATAGATATTGTCTGTAATGCCATCATATCCTGCTTTCCATATTCCTGCAAATTTATAGTTCGTAGATTGCTCTTATCAGACAAATATGTTATACTTGCTTTGCTAGATTTAGTTGATGGCTGTTCCTCATCTGCGCCAACAGATGTATTCGGAACAGTCATTTTTGTTTTTCCTATCATTCGTATTTCTCCTTCATTCCTTTCATTGTAGCTACAATAGCCTGTATCACTTCCAATAAGTCTTTATTTACAGATTCCCCATTTTCTATGCGAACTAACTGTTCATAAACCGCTTCCATTTCCATTTTTAGCGCTTTGTAAATTCTCGGATTCCCAACTACCTTGATTTCATGCCCAAGCAGTCGATTAATAATATAATCTTGTTTTGTTAATCCTGATAACTTCACCCTTGCTTTCAACACTTCATCTTCTTCTGGAGACATCCGAAAACTTATGATTTTATTTCTCCATCTTCCCTGTTGATCCAATACCCTTTCCATCTTCAATCATCCTTTCCATTCGTTTCATTTCCAACTGCTCCGCCATTTCTGTCTGTTTTGAAGGAAATAAATGTGCATACTTATATGTAATATCTATACTTTCATGGCCTACCCGGTCAGCAATCGCAACGGCGGAAAATCCCATATCTATTAATAAACTGATATGACTATGCCTGAGATCATGAATACGAATACGCTTGACATTTGCTTGCTTTGCACCTCTATTCATCTCATGATGAAGATTGTACTTTGTCACTTCAAAAATCCTGTCATTAGGGCCTATACCGTATAATGTTTTAATATAATCTTTAATTTCATCCATCAAGAATTGCGGCATCTTTATCACACGAACACTTTTCGGTGTCTTTGGCGCTGTAATTACATCTTTTCCTTTCAACCTCTGATATGATTTTGTAATTGATAGATTTCCTTTTTCAAAATCGAAATCTGATGGTGTCAGTGCAAGAAGTTCTCCTTCACGGATTCCGCACCAATACAAAATTTCAAAAGCATAAAAAGATCGTGGTTTATCCATAATCGCATACGAAAATTTTAAATATTCCTCTTTTGTCCAGAATAACATTTCCTTATGCTGTTCACTGCCCATGTTTCCCGCAATCGCCGCTGGATTGTTTTTCAATCCATAGTACCGAACTGCATGGTTAAAAATTGCACTGAGCTGATTATGCAGTGTTTTCAAATAAGTCTGTGAATATCCTTTTCCATTTTCATCCCGATAATTCAACAGCTCATTTTGCCATGCAATAATATCTCTTGGATGAATATCACTGAGCTGTTTCATTTTAAAATAAGGCAAAATTTTTGTACGGATAATATGTGCTTTTGTTTCCCAAGTGTTTTCTCTGAGACGTTTTCTTTTATCCACAGTATAGAGTTCCACAAACTTTTCAAAATTCATATTCAAATCTGCTGCCTTCTGCATAAGAAATTGTCTTTCCCATGCAAGTGCTTCTTTTTTTGTTTCAAAACCACGCTTAAGCTTCTTCTTACGAACTCCTTTCCAATCTTCAAAATAAAAAGAAGTATACCAGGTTCCTTTCGCTGTGTCTTTATATGCTGGCATCTCAATTACCTCTCATCTGCTGTACGCCGTAAATCTGTTCCTCAAAATACTGACGACTTACTCGTCCAGTCACTGTTGTATATCCCTTTGCTTTCAATTCATCATTCCAACGATGAATCATCCGGTACGCCAGTGCCTTTGAAATTTCCAGTTCTTGTGCTACTTCTTCTGCTTTGATAAAAACTGTTCTTGCCATTCTGTTTCTCCTTTCAACTTTTCTTTTTCTCTAAACATATTTGTTTAGCGCACCTCTATGATACTAAACTTTTTTGGTTAAGTCAATGGCTTTCTACTAAATAATTTTGCTTAAGCTCCACTTGTTTTTCAATTTTCCATATGCTATACTGAGTTACAACAAATTTGTTTAATCAGGAGGCTTCGTTATGGCTGTAGGTGAGCGTATAAAGCGTGCTCGTAATTTTCGTGGTATGACTCAAAAAGAACTAGGTGTAGCAATCGGTTTTGAAGAAAAAAGCGCAGATATCCGTATTGCTCAATATGAAAGTAACACCAGAACTCCTAAAGAGGAATTACTTCGCAAAATTGCAACTGTACTGGACGTAAATTATCGTTCTTTGTATGAGCCAACCTTATACGCTGCTGAAGATATCATGTACACGCTGTTTGAGCTAGATGAACATTATCCTGATACCCAGCTTTACGAGATATCGGACACAATTGATTCTAATCTCACAGAAACACATATGTCCATCAGCTTCCGTTCTTGTCTATTAGACGATCTCTTAAAAGAATGGCAACTTCGTAAAAAACAACTAGCAACCGGAGAAATTACCAGAGACGAATATCTTGAGTGGAAACTCAATTGGCCACAAACTACTGATGATTGTGGGAAACATACCTCACACAAAAAATGGCGTAAAAAATAAGAGAGATAAAAATAGCCCGTTGGAAAACAAATCATGTTGTTCTCCAGCGGGTATTTTCATCTCTCTATAACAGTAATTGGCTGACTTATAGTATCAAATTAGTATCAGCCCTCCTATACATATGCTCAAAATGGCTTAAATACAAGCTTTTTTGAAACTCTTTTCTTACTCAAATTCTATTGTTGCCGGTGGCTTTCCTGTGCAGTCGTACATGACGCGGTTTACACCCTTTACCTCATTAACGATACGGTTTGTTACCTTTCCAAGTACTTCCCACGGAAGCTGCGCTGCGTCAGCAGTCATGAAATCTGAAGTATTTACAGCGCGAAGCGCAATTGCGTAATCGTAGGTACGGAAATCACCCATAACACCAACACTTCTCATGTTTGTAAGTGCTGCAAAATACTGGCCAAGACCCTTATCCAAACCTGCCTTTGCAATCTCCTCACGGTAGATATAATCAGCCTCCTGAACGATCTTTACCTTTTCCTCTGTTACCTCTCCGATAATACGGATTCCAAGACCCGGGCCCGGGAATGGCTGACGATATACAAGATAGTCCGGAATGCCTAGCTCTAATCCTACCTTACGAACCTCATCCTTAAACAGCATACGAAGCGGCTCTACGATCCCCTTGAAATCAACTACGTCTGGAAGTCCTCCTACGTTGTGGTGAGACTTAATAACAGCTGACTTTCCAAGACCAGACTCGATAACATCCGGGTAGATGGTTCCCTGTACCAGATAGTCGACAGCACCGATCTTTCTTGCCTCTTCCTCGAATACGCGAATGAACTCCTCACCGATAATCTTTCTCTTTGCCTCTGGCTCTGTAACGCCCTTTAACTTCTCATAATAACGCTGCTGTGCATTGACACGAATAAAGTTTAACTCATATGAGCCGTTTGGTCCAAATACAGCCTCAACCTCATCACCCTCATTTTTACGAAGCAGGCCATGATCTACAAATACACAAGTCAGCTGTTTGCCAATTGCCTTAGAAAGAAGTACGGCTGCAACAGATGAATCTACTCCGCCAGATAATGCACAAAGAACCTTGCCATTACCGATACGCTCACGAAGCTGTGCGATTGTTGTCTCTACAAAGGATGACATTTTCCAATCTCCGTGACATCCACAAACCTTGTATACGAAGTTTGAGAGCATCTTCATACCCTCTGCTGTATGCATAACTTCCGGATGGAACTGTGTTGCATAAAGCTTTCTCTCTGGGCAAGACATTGCGGCTACCGGGCATACAGGTGTATGCGCAGTCACACGAAAACCTTGCGGTGCCTTTGCAATGTACGCCTTCAAATAAAGCGTCCTCTATGTCAACCTCCACCTCTGTATGTCCATACTCACTTGTCGGTGCTGTCTCTACAGTTCCGCCAAGACTCCATGCCATTAACTGTGAACCATAGCAAATACCAAGAATCGGAATACCCAATTCAAAAATGGCTTTGTCATAATGTGGTGACTTTTCATCATAAACGCTGTTTGGACCGCCAGTAAAGATGATTCCCTTAGGATTTATTTTTTTGATCTCTTCCAGGCTCATCGTGTAAGGCTTTACCTCACAGTATACGTTGCACTCGCGCACGCGACGTGCAATCAGCTGATTATACTGACCACCAAAGTCTAATACAATAACCGACTCCTTCTCCATTGCAATTCCTCCTGCTTTTGTTATCGTCTGCTCTCATCCTCGATGCACTATGCTTTCTGGCGGGCAAACATTGCTTCATACTTTTTCTTTTTTATTATACAGAGTGTGACTGTTTTGTGCAATGCAAAATTTTTATAACAGTAGAGCGCAATCAGCCACTTTTTTAGGAAAAATTCCTACAAAACATAACTTACTTTCCTTATTTTATCCATGCAAAGAATGCACAGTCATATGCCTCAAAATATTCTTGTGCATCAGCAATTGCCATCGTAGTAGTCTCTGATGTAACGGGATCATACACACTTACATTTTTTGTGTCATAGCCTGTAAGCAATAGCGCACTGCTGTCTCCAGTAACTGCAAGCACCAGATGATTTTCGTTGATATAATATAAAATCTGCGTTACACTGCTGCCTCTTAGATTTTCTGCACGGCCGCTTACACTTTTTGATGTATCTTTTGTGTTTTCAGCCTCTATTGCCTGAGTCATAATATCCTCAACAGCCGTCTTCTCATTCAAAAGTGCTTCTACTAAAGATGCATTTCCGCCTTCAGCCGAAATAAGAATCTCTAAGCATGCCCTTAAGCCATCTTCTGCGTTTTTTGCCTGCTGTTCTTCAAATGTCAGATTTTTACTCAGCGCTCTAGTTCCTCTTGTCCAAACATAGCTTGCCCTATCATCTACCACTACTCCCATCTGATCATATGCGGTGTCAATAGCATCTGCAAGCACACTGTCAATCTGCTGTAAGCGTCCCTTGGCATATACATAGTAAAGATGCCCCTGATCACCATCATCTAAGTTCAACTGATATGAGGCAGCTGCATCGCGAATCTTGCAAAGTGTTCCATTTGTCTGCACCTTTTCTGTATCGAGAGGAATACTAATAGACCACACCTTCTGGAAATCATCTGCAATTTTGCTCTTTGTTAAGCTTGTAACCTTTTTATCGCTTCGATTATTGAAAAACATCTGATCATCAGCCGCTTCTTCATAGCTTCCAGACGCATTGTTCTTCGTAAGACGATAAATGTTTAGCTGATTCTCCAAAATTTGTGTTCCTTCTATATAATATCCATCCATCTGATATGCACCAGACTGTGTCATGTCTTCATCAAATGAAAGTATTGCCAGTTCATACATAGGCTTATGCACTACCTGTCCGGCCTGTGTCAGCACATCACTCTTTCTTCCCGTGCCATACACCAGATCATTGCCCAAAAAGCCCTGAATCTGAACAAACTCACCTTCTCCTGCATCTATACGATACGTTTCTCCAGTGCTTAGATCGGCAATTCTAATCACGCCTGCATATCCCTCATCGCCCTCCTCCCAGGC
>OBAG01002004.1_pt1 | contig 11302 bp, 10 predicted proteins | sample 1517701 | NCBI WGS metagenome assembly OBAG01 (sample SAMN04571702, study PRJEB22368) | human gut metagenome | biome: human gut; material: stool | host: Homo sapiens | place: Luxembourg | collected 2012-09-07 | reverse complement strand
CCGGAAAGGTCAGGATCGGACAGAGCACTTCCAGAAATTTTGCCCAGACTTCCAGTCTGTGATCTGCCGCAAAACTGCAGACGGCTGCCGCCGGCAAAATCAGCATCCATATTTTCTGTTCCGGCAGAAGGAAACACTGTGCCACTTCAGCAAACAGACAAAGTAAAAAAAATACATCTGCCAAACCGTAGATCCCATATACAACGGTCAGGATTGCGATTTCCGCCTGGCCTATGCCATCCTTTCTGTTTTCTGCTGCTTTGTTCTCCATTCCTTTTTTTCTGTCTGTGGCAGGATACTCCGGCAGTTTTTTACTAAAATCCAGCATGATCTTCAGATAGAGAAAGGTCAGAGCCGCCGTCAGAATCCATGACCAGATGGAAAATCCGCCCTCCGGGATCTGTGCCAGCAAAGGCAGCAGTAAACCAATCTTCGCAGCCTGCTCCAGGATCAGGATTCTTCTGATCTGTCTTTTTGAAATTTTTCCATTTCTGCCAAACATAATCCCTTCCCCTTCTGACATTTTCTATATTTTGCATCCGGATATTTTACAGCCAAAATGCCAGTGACATTCTTGAGTTTCTGTATTTCAGGATTTTCTGCGAAACCGGATGCGATTTCCCCATTTTGCAAAGATCGGTCTGCGTTTCCGTTTCCTCGCTGCTGCCAGAAACATGGAATCTTTTTCATCTGCCCTTTCATTGAGATTGCCGCCCACATAAGGATAAAGCCAGGGAATTCCGTAACTTTCCTGCTCTGCCATCAGCATCAGCAGAAGAAAACAGCCAAGCATCACGCCCAGAATCCCAAAGCAGCTGCCCAAAAGCAGGATTCCATATTTCCAGAGCCGGAATACTTCGGAGAGCTCTTCGTTTGGTATGGAAAAGGAGCCAAGAGCCGTCAGAGCCGCCACCGTCACCGTGATCGGACTGACCAGATTGGCACTGACCGCCGCCTGTCCGACGATCAGGCCGCCTACGATGCCGATCGTATTGCCCGCCGGTCCCGGCATGCGAAGCCCGGCTTCCCGCAGAAGTTCAAAGGACAGTTCCATCAGAAGGACTTCCGCTGCCGTCGGAAACGGCACGCCGCTTCTTGCCTCCGCCATGGAGCGGATCAAATTGCCCGGCAGAAGCTGCGGGTGAAACGTTGCCGCCGCCACATAAAGCCCCGGAAGAGCAAGTGCCAGAAAATCCGCCACGTAACGGATCAGCCGCAGAAAAGTGACGATCCGTTCATTACGGTAGTAATCGTCCGCCGTCTGAAACAGGCTGTTTAACGTTGCCGGAAAGATCAGGGCTTCCGGCGAATTGTCCGTCAGCAGTACCACGCGTCCTTCCAGAATTGCCTGAGCTGCCCTGTCCGGGCGTTCCGTTGTCTGATAAACCGGAAATCGCCCTTCTTTCTTTTTCCTTGTCAGATATTCGATCATTCCGCCATCCTCGATGCCATCCACCTCAAATGCATCCAGCCGCTTTCTCATCTCTTCACAGATCGGCAGATAAACGACACCGTCCAGATACAAAAGTGCCGTTGTAGTGGCAGAGTAACGCCCCACCTGTTTCTCTTCCGCTTTCATTTTTGCATTGCGTATTCGTTTTCTTATCAGTGCCGTATTCATCTTTACAGACTCAGAAAATGCTTCTTTGGAGCCTCGCAGACCTTTTTCTGAATCCGTTTTCTGGACACCGCTTCCCGGATAGCCTTTGCTTCCGATCTTGATCGCCCGGTCGTAACCATCCACAAACAGTACTGCATTCCCGGCAAACATGGCCGCCATCGCTTCTTCCAGCGTAAAAAGCTCTTTTGTATCAGAAATCCCGAGGCTGTTGTTTTCCAGCGTGCCGTAGATTTCTTTTGTATCCATCGAAAGCAGTCGGTTTAAAAGTTTTCCGATGACCGAATCCTCCAGCATCAGATTGCTGACCGCCACCTCGATGTAAATCAGAAAGGCTTCTGTTTTCTCCTTTTCTCCAATCAGCAAAGGGCGGAAAAGGATGTCGGCACAGTTTTCAATCTGCTTTTGCACCTCATTTTGATTTTCCGAAAGATGTAGTGAAATTCGCATCCGCCTATCCTCCTGGCTCATGTTTGACTTCTCTTTTTTCACACAAATTGATGCATATACTATTTTGATGTCCTACAGCAGGCAAGAATGACATTCTGACCTTTCAACCCTGGACATCATATTTGATACCTACGGATTGTTTCGTACTCCGTACTCTCACAATCCTTCCAAAAAAATAGGAAAGAGTGTTTTCCTGTTCACTCTTTCCTATTATTTACCAGTTTTCTTTTTTTATACCTGTTCTGTGATTCTTCCCGCATCTCGAAGGCTGCTGATGATCGAACGTCTCTGGTTTTCGATATGAATACGGATCGCACCGCCCGCCTCTGCCTTGTCGTGCTTTTTAAGTGCACTGTAAATCGCCTCGTGCTCTTTTAAAAGCAATTTATGTGTGCCTGGCTCTTTGAGATATTCCATGCGGTAACGATACATCTGCTCCCTTAAATTATTCAGGATCTGCAAAAGACGTTTGTTGTTGGTCGCACTGTAAATGATCTCATGGAATGCCATATCGGTTTCCGCACATTTTACCAGGTCATCGGATTCCAGAGCTGCCTGAAAGTTATCTGCTGCTTCTTTTAATGCCAGTATCTGCTCTTCTGTGATATTCTCACAGGCATCGCAGACTGCCAGTTCTTCCAGTGCGGCACGCACTTCCAGTACATCTTCCAGATCTTTGATCGTGATCTCTGCAACTTCCGCACCTTTTCGCGGAATCATCAGCACCAGACCTTCCAGCTCCAGCTTGCGGATTGCCTCTCGCACCGGAGTGCGGCTCACGCCCAGTTTCTGTGCCAGCTGGATCTCCATCAGTCGCTCGCCCGGTTTTAGTTCTCCTTTTAAAATCGCCTGCCGCAAAGTCTGGAACACAACATCCCGAAGTGGAAGGTATTCATTCATCTCCAGTTGAAAATCACCTGTCATTTATTTTCCTCCGTATCTTTCTGATTTTTCCATATCTTTTATCTGGATACCCTACGAATGGTTTCCTGTGCCCACAATCCAGCCATCTTTACATAGCTGTGGTTACGAACATCTGTCGGATCTTGTCTTCTTCACGCAGAAGTTCGGCCGCCCTTTCTGCCTGCTCACGCTCGTTAAAAATGCCGAATACTGTCGGACCGCTGCCGCTCATCATGGCGTTTACCGCACCGCACTGCATCATTTTATCTTTGATTGTCTGGATGATCGGATAAGCCGGTATGGTAACCGTTTCCAGCACATTTCCCATTTTTTTACAGACTGCTTCCAGGTCTCCATCCTGCAAAGCCCGGATCTGTCCGTCGATATCCGGATGACAGGTAAGCTCGTTGGCTCTCAGGTTGGTGTAAACAAACTTTGTGGACACGTTGATCGGCGGTTTTGCGATCAGAACAAAACATTTCGGCAGAGACGGAAGCGGGGTTAAAATCTCACCGATTCCTTCCGCAAGTGCCGTTCCACGCAGCACACAGAACGGTACATCCGCACCGATCGCCACAGAACGCTCCATCAGCTCCCGTTTGGTCAGCCCAAGCTGAAACATACGGTTCACACCGACCAGAACCGCTGCCGCATCCGAACTTCCGCCACCCATTCCGGCTGCAGTCGGAATGAATTTTCGAAGGTCGATCTCCACACCGGAAGTGACCTGAAATTCATCCATCAGAAGCTTCGCTGCTTTGTAAACCAGATTGTCTTCATTGACCGGCAGAAAACTGACATTGGTCTTCACACGAATCTGCGGTTCTTCCAAAGGACTGAGCCTGATCTGGTCATACATGTTAATGCTCTGCATGATCATGCGGACTTCATGGTAGCCATCTTCCCTTTTTCTTGTGACATCCAGTCCAAGATTGATTTTTGCCATTGCTTTCAGTTTGATTTCTTTCATTTGCACCTCTGTATCTCTCTGAATTACTTTTATTTTCATGATGCCAGATTCAAAGGAATGTTCTGTTTTTCCATAAAATGCGTATCTGAATTTGATTCTTAGCATCATTTTTTGCATTTTGTATACAATTTCCTCTATATTGTATCACTAAAAATACAAAATCGTCAATAGGATGTTTTGCTGTTCTTTTCTCAGGAGGCCGTATGAAGGACCGCTGATTTCACGATCAGTAGTTTCTGTCCTGCCCGGATTTCTTCTGTCAGATGGTTCATGTTTCTGATATGTTCGGATGTGGTGTAATACTTTTTCGCAATGTCCCACAGGGTATCCTCCGGCTGTACCACATAGCAGACGATCCCAGGGCGTTCCTGCAGTTTTTTCAGATCCAGCTCTTTCTCTTCGATATCCAGAATACAGTTCTGGTGCATGATCCGAACAGCAAACAGATTCAGGCTCAGGGTTCCTTTGATCTCCACTTCTTCCCCTGACATGGATGCGGAAAGCTGCTCGATCTGCGGATGCAGATGGAAACGGCATTCACTGGTGATGCCTTCTGCTTCCATCAGATGTGAAAACGGGATCATACCGGTCACGAGTGCAAAGGGATGCTCGTCGTCCGCTGTGATATACAGAACAGAAATCTCGATGGCTCCCTCCATTTTGATGCCCTGTTCAGTCTTTGCGATTTCATCCACTTTGACCTCTCCGCGGCAATGGCAGATCTGCAGCAGACGTGGACTGTTCTCTGAAATACGGATTCGATCTGAAATTCTGCTCTTTGCATAATTTCGGATCAGTAGGCTTTCATAAGATTCTTCCCCGAAGACCGGCGTCAGCTCTTTTGACGGTGCATAGACATCTTCTAAAATCTGCACAGTATCTTCTTCATAAATGCGGATGTCAAGCTCCAGAACGGCATCGAGCTGCAGGATTCTTTCCTCTCCATCATAATCCGGCCGCACTTCCAGCGTCCGTTCTGCAAGCGTCACCTCGATATCCGGCACCATCTCCGGCCGACAGCCGGTACAATCAATCTGTCCCTGAAACGGAAGGGCGGATTCGATCCACTGTCTGCTTCCATTTTCATCATCCGCAGCATAAAGTACGAACACAAACAGTTCTCCCCGGATATCCAGCACGCCGTCTCCCGGTCTTACATCCCACGACCGAAGCTGCACGCTGTCCCATAAAATCTCACCGATGTTCGGTTTGTTGGAAGATAAGCTGATCTCTTCTTTGATCCGGAAAATGTCTTTTTTCTGTACTGCCATGGAGAGCGGCTCAATCTTCTTTGTACGCACACTGACATCCGGCATCTCTTTCACTTCCACGGCCGCCTGCGTATCATAAAGCTCCTCAACGGATGCTTCAAACGTCACGAGTGCCTGGATACTGATCTTTCTGGAATTGATCAGACTGATCCGAATATCCTCGGTTTTCCATTTCAGACTGACATTATCTCCCGGCTTTGCCCCTTCCAGGTTCAGCTTTTCCGAAAACGGCAGTTTTGCCTGAAGACGGTAAACGGGATGCTGTTCTCCTTCCGCCAGGCAGAGCATCCACACTTCCAGATTTCCGCTTACCAGAATCTGATTTTCCATGATCTTGCTCTCTTCTACCCGGACTTTTGCACGGTGCTGGATGATTCCTGTGACATCTGCTTTACTGTCCGGGACATTCAGATCTTCTTCCAGCGTGATCTGATTCATTGCCTGACTTCTCTGACGGCTCATCCGAATTTTCTTTTTGACGATTTCCATAAAAAACTCCTCTCGCATCATCTCAAATCAATGTATGCGAAAGGAGTTCCCCTTATTACGCTTTATGGTTCAAACGTGACCTCCTGATCCATGTTCTCGATCAACAGGATGATGCATGGATACGATGCCTCCGCTGCCGCCTGCTCTTTCTGTGGCGGGATCAGTGTGGTCGTCACATGCAGCCCGTCGCCCATAAGCTCCACGGCATCGGCACGGATGCTGTATCCGCCGGTCGGCTGCTCGCCGTATCCCCGGATGATGTATCTGCCTTCATCGCCCTCCCAGGTCATTTTGATCTCTTCTTTTTTATGCTCTTCGATGATCTCCTGTAACTTCTGCGGTGCTTTGTCAAAAGCAACCACCTGAAATGCAACGGAAATCCGCTCTTCCTGTGCTCCACCCGAGAGGCATCCGCTCATCCCGGCAAAAAGAAGTATCCAGCATAACAATACGATGACCTTTTTTGCTGTTCTGATCATTTTTTGCCCTTTTCGCTTCCTTGGAACAGTATACGGTCTGTCTTATTTATGCCTGAACGAAATATTTCCGCTTTGATCTGCCCGGAATATTATTTGCATGCCTCAACTTCGATGGATTCACCGAAAATCTCGATCGCCTTTACCTGACTGATGTCGATCGGCACGCGAAAGTCAAAATTGAGTTCTCTGGAAACTTTCACAGCATCTGCTGCTTCGTCATCACCGGAAAGTTCACAGTCCGCAATCCCCATTTCATAGTATTCTTCGGATAACAGACTGCCGTTTTTCAGGCGGATATGGACGTTGTCAAAATACTTGCCGGAATCTTTCTGCGACTGCGGCAGTGTCATATAAATCGAACATCCCATCGGAGAGAGCACTATGCGATTAATCTTGACGTCATCTTCTCCATCAGAGACGGTCTGATCACAGACCTTCTTATAGGAAATATCCTTTGCCTGATCCATATCCACAGTAAACTTCCAGGTTCCGGAACAGATGGAAACCGGATTCTCCAATATCCCGGAATCTTCCGAAGCGGAATAAGCAGATACTTCATCATCGGTACTTTCTGCCTCGTCTTCTGTCCCATCCTCCTGATAGTAACCGAAATCCTCGAAGGTAAATTCATACTGATCGCTGTCAAACCCGGCTTCTGCCGAATAATTTGTCACATAAACAAACTGGTTTGAGGCAAGACTCTTGTCGTCCTCCTGATAATAATAAGTGCCACTTGCCATCAGATCCTGCTCTGCATTCACATCGGTATTCAGAAAGCTATAAGCATGTTCCTCCTGTGGTCCGCCTGCTGTCACAATCTGATCCTGCTGCTTTAACGTCCCCTCCACGATCATGGAAAAACGGTTGCCGCTCTTGATCAGCCCTTTCAGATCCAGACGGATATTATCGTCCTCGTAGACTGTACCTGCGGTTGTCACAGCCATGTCTGTCAGCTGTTCCAGATCCATCACCGCACTGTCTGCGACATGGTATTCTTTTGCATGTTTTTTAAAGAATGCTTTGAAATTCTCCGCTCCCATAAGTGCATAAGCAGCCGCTCCGACCGTACCGAAGGTAAACAGCAGAAAGCTTGCCGCAACTGCCCCATAGCGTACAAAGCGATATTGCCACCGGCGTTTCTGTTTTTTAACCAGCCCGTCCATTTTCCGGTAAAAATCATCGGACAGCTGAATATCCTGTAACTCTTCTTCTGAAGGCAGAGCATCCATCTCCTCTTTATGGTAGCTGCAAACTGCTTCTTTTAATAATTTCTCAAATTTCCTGTCGCTCTCTTTCATATTGCAGCACCTCCTTCATTTTCTTTTTGGCACGATACAGGCGAATCTCCACGTTCTTTTTGCTGATATCCAGAATCTTTGCAATCTCGCCGTTGCTGTATTCATGAAAATAGCGAAGCTCCAGCACCAGACGAAGCTTCTCCGGCAGAATCTTCATTGCCTCTAAAAGCTCCTTTTCTCCCTCTTCCTGTATCACATTTTCCAGCGGCTGATCCTTCTCGCCATGGAGTGCATAATCCACTTTCTCCAAATCGGACTGGAGACCGCTTTTGGATACACGCAGCATATCCAAACATTTGTTTTTTACAATGATCACACACAAGCTTGTCATCTCCTGCGATGTCAGATGCCGATAAGTGTCATATTTCTCTGCGAGTTTTACAAATGCACCGTGAACGGCATCCTCCGCTTCTTCTTTGTTTTTCAGAATTTTCAGAGCTACATAATACATGGTGCGGTAATTCTTCTCATAAATCTGCCCAAACTCCAGTTTTGTGTTTTCGTCACCAAGCCCGCTTATCAGTAGTAACATTTTTTCTCCCCTTGCAGCCATGCTGCTTCTTATTATTCAAGAGTGCCTCTGGCATTCTTACTGCGAGGTGCACGTCATGCATCGCATGAGATATTCTTCTGTGCACCTCTGCAATCCGCCGGAGGCTATATCAGATGGGAGATGGATTCCCGTTACTGATACAAGCTTGCTACCCGCCGCCGACAGAAACGGGAGTCATCTTTCATCTGATATAACGATCCCTGTTCTTATTTTGCTACAAAATTTGTTCTATAAAGTGTAAAACTTTCGCTGTGTCAAACTTTTGTTCTCCAAAACTTGCTGCCGGCATCATGCCAAGCAGTGAATTTGTCACAAAGCATCCGTTACACTTACTGATATCCTCCGGATACAGTTCTTTTTCTTCCAGAAGTACTCCCCTTCTTCCGGCTTCTTTTATAACATATCTCCGCATCACTCCCGGCAGCATCCCGCTGCTGACGGGCGGTGTGACCAGTTTATCATCCTGAATAAAAAAGATGTTTGTCGTACAGCCCTCGCTGATCTGCCCTTTCTGATTGAGAAAAATCTTTTCATCCAGCCCGCTTTTTTTTGCATTTCGCTTTTCCATAATGTTGTCTGCAATCCCAAGCGTCTTATGGTATGTGAGCGGTGAAGTCTCATTTCGTCTGATTTCGGAAAATCCAAGCCGAAATCCTTTCTGATACTGTTCTTCTGAGTAAGTGTTTTTTCTCAGTCCAAACAACTTATTCTGTGCCGTCACTGTGATCTTGAGTGCTCCGTGCTGCTTTTCTTCCGACTGTGGACAGGCATTCAGATAAGCAAGCACTTCCTTCTCCTCTACGCTCTGGTCAATTCCGAAAAATGCAAGGCTGTCACGCAGCCGCTCCAGATGCCAGGCAAGAAGCTGCGGTATGCCTTCTTCCACAGCGATCGTCTCAAAGGCTCCGATGCCAAAGTAAAACCCGTCATCCGCCAGAACCGTTGATCCGCTGCTTTTCTTTTCTTCTGTTTTATTCTGCATTTCCTGCCCCTTTCAGATACGCTCCAGAAAAGCTTCGAGGTCTTCGACCGTATCCACGATCCAGTTCTTCCCTGCTGCCGTATCCATAGAGTACACCGACACAGGAAATCCCGAATTTGCCGGAGCCGAGGACATCGTGTTTGCGATCCCCGATCATCAGCACTTCCTGCATATCCGTGATCTGATTGTCTGAAAGTGCCGACTGTATTACATCTTCTTTGTGGATTTTGCTTCCATCCATGGAACTTCCCTGAATATCATCAAAATACTCTGCCAGTTCAAAATGCTTAAGTATCTGTTTTGCGTAAATCTGCGGCTTGGAGGTCGCCAGGATCACTTTTTTGCCCTGTTCTCTGCATTTTTTCAGCAAATGCGTGATTCCCGGATAAACTTTATTTTCGAAAATACCTTTCACGGCATAATATTCACGGTAAAGACGCACGCCTTCCTCTGCTTTTTTTTCATCAAACCCATAAAATTCTTTAAAAGAATCTACAAGAGGAGGACCCACGAAACGGTAAAGATTGCTCTTTTCTTCGGAAATCCCCAGATTTCCAAGTGCATAGGAAACGGAATTCGTGATCCCGTCTGCAGAGTCCGTGATCGTTCCGTCCAGGTCAAACAACAGATATTTTATCACTTTCTTTTCTCCCTTCCAACGCCTGCAGAACAGCTTTTGCTTTCTGAAGCGTCTCTTCGTATTCAAACTCTGTCTCCGATTCGCAGGTGATGCCGCCTCCGACTCCGAGACAGTACTTTCCGTTTTTATGTACTGCTGTGCGAATCACAATATTGAAATCGCAGTCACCGTCGAGCGTCAGATAACCGATCGAGCCGGTATAAAGATTGCGTCGGCTGTGCTCCAGTTCTTCAATGATCTCCATCGCACGCAGTTTCGGTGCCCCGGTGATGGATCCGCCCGGAAAGGCTGCTTCCAGAAGATCCACAACATTTTTATCTTCCGCAAGTCTTCCCTGAACTTCCGATACCAGATGAAAGACCGTCGCATACGTCTCGATGCTGTACATTTCCGTCACTTTGACGCTGCCCGGCATACAGACACGGTTCAGATCATTTCGCTCCAGATCAACGATCATAAGAAGTTCGCTCTTATCCTTATCGGACTCTTCCAGTTCTTTTCTCATCGCCGCATCTTCTTCTCTGGTGGCTCCGCGTTTTCTGGTACCTTTGATCGGTCTGGTCGCCACAACACCGTCACGCATCTGCAAGAAACGCTCCGGAGATGCACTGACGATCTGCAGATCCCCATAATTTAAATAGCCGCCAAACGGAGAAGGATTGTCTCTGCGAAGTGAGCAGAAAACATCGTAAGGTGTACGAGTACTTTCCACAGTAAGATGCTGCGTCATATTTGCAATATAGATATCACCCTCGACGATATAGTCGATCATATCCTGCACCGCCTGCTTATAGTCTTCTTTTGTGAAATTTGGCGTGACTCTGATCTCACTGTGATCATCCTTTGTTCCCGGAATCTGACCGTTTTTCCACAGAGTATACGTTTCTGCGACTGTGTTTTCCACATCGTCAAGCAGCGTATCCACCTCTTTGGTCTGACCGTTTGCCACAAGATAAAAACGTTTTTCCTGATGATCCTCAATGATAAAATTATCATAAAAACAGAGGATCACATCTGGCATATCCACCTCTTTTGGATGTCTGGCCGCTACGTTTTCTTTCTCTCTTCCGTAATCATATGAAACATAGCCCATCGCACCGGAAACGATCGGCAGGTCACTCTCATTGCTGTCCGGATGTTCCTTCAAATAAGTGCGAAGATAATTCTCAAAAGTCATTTTCTGCTTTTCGTCATTCACACAAAAGCTATCTCCGTCCTGTACCAGCTTCTGATATGGCAGACGCCCGATGATGGAGTAGCGTCCCAGCCTGTTTTCCAGAGAAGAATCCAAAAAAACGATGTCCTTTTCCTCTTTCCATCTGGAAAATAAAACATGGATCGGCGGATATTCTCTGATTTCCCGGATCTTATGCATAACACACCTCCGTTCTTTCCTGCTGCCACTGCTGACAAATGCAGTGGAAATTCTCCAGAAGTTCGTGACCGTACTGTGTCAGCACCGCCTCCGGATGAAACTGCACGCCGTAGATCGGATACGTGCGGTGAGAAATCGCCATCACAGCCTGATCTTCTGTCCTTGCATCCACCTGGTACTCCTGCGGCAGCGTCGCCTCATCGATCACCAGCGAATGATATCTTGTCACCAGGAAATCCTGCGGCAGTCCCCGAAAAAGCCCCTCCCCTGAGTG
>OBAG01001991.1_pt1 | contig 11369 bp, 9 predicted proteins | sample 1517701 | NCBI WGS metagenome assembly OBAG01 (sample SAMN04571702, study PRJEB22368) | human gut metagenome | biome: human gut; material: stool | host: Homo sapiens | place: Luxembourg | collected 2012-09-07 | reverse complement strand
TATTTGTTTTTCTTTTATTTCTCTCACATACATGCAAGCTACCTTCAAATCGGATTCTATAGTGTCTCTCCTTTTGTACGATAGCTGTTCATATAGTGCTGTGATTCACTAGTTCGTACGTTCACATCATTTAAGATGCATCCTGTAATTTCAGCTCCTGATCCTGAAAGAATTTCCATACCTTCCAGAATTCGATCTACATCTGTATAGTCCTGACGGATCACAAATACTGCTCCGTCTACATACTGGGCGACGATCGCTGCATCTGATAATAGTCCACTTGGTGGTGTATCTATGATCACGAAATCGGCTTCTGCCTCCAGTTCTTTTACAAACTGTCTCATATTCTTACCACTTAAAACGGTAGATGTATCCTGGATCGGTGTAGAACCTGCAAGTACTTTAACGCTTGTATTTTTGTACTGCTGTACTGCATCGTCTATGTTAACTTCGCCTTTCATTACTTCCAGAGTTCCTAATTCTTGTTCATTCATTCCAAGTACTTTGGCGGTGGATGGGTTTCTTAAATCTGCATCTACCAGAATTACTTTATACCCTTTCATCGCAAGTGATATTGCAATGTTGGCTGAAACTGTTGATTTTCCTTCTCCTGGCATAGCACTTGTTACAAGAAAAGATTTCATGCCTGTCTCTTTTTGTGCACGCTCGATCCTTCGTCGTACCGTTCTTGCTGCTTCCAGGAAGCTTCTTGGAATTCTTGGATTATCTAGCACGATCAATTCCTGTGTTTGCGTACGTTTCTTATGGAATTTGGCACGAGGCATGATTCCAAGACTTTTTGCATGGAAGAGTCGTTTGAAATCTTCTTCTTTCTTAACTGTATTCTTACCAAGTGCTAACAGGACATCGAGCAAGATACATAGTAAGATTCCGATCAAAACGCCGATCTGTATCTCATGTCTATAACTAAATGGATTAGCAGGTGTAGTCGGAACCCCGCTTTCATCCATGAGTGTCAGCTGTGAGCTTCCAATGACAAACTCTGCTACTGATGGGTAATTTTTAACGACTGCTTTTAAAATCTTCTCAGCCATCTTCGGATTATTTGCAGTCACTTTCAACGTAAACAGATTTGTATTCTCCATGACTTCTGCTTCGATCGTTCCAGGAACAGACTGAAGGCCAAGATCCTGTGCCAATACTTCTTTAAATGCTCCACTTTTCAAAATATATGGAAAAGATTTTGCCATTTGGTTGGCTGTTGCATTCTCAATATATGAATTGGAATTCTCTGATGTAATACTGGAATTGATCGTAAATGTGGAAGATGCTACATAGTATGGGGAATAGGTAAGTCTCTTGTATCCACAGAACACTGCACCACAAATCACAAGAATAATCAAAAATCTCCATTTCATTTGAATGATGCCTTTGATCAAGTCATCAAACAATCCAGCAATATCGATCAGATTCTCTTTATGTTCTGTTTTTGATTCATATTCTTTACTCATGATCTTTCTTCACCTGCCGTTCTGTTTTTGATTCTTGTGTTTTATCTTCATTGCCCTTTTTCGTTCTGCTTCCATAACCATAGCCATAGCCGTAACCGTAACCATATCCATGGTTTCCATAACCGTATTTGCTTCCGTAACCATAACCGCTTCCATATGCATATTTGTATCCATAATTTCTTGCTGTCTGAGCAACTCCATGGAATACATCGTTATAAACGCATCCAAGCATCGTTCCTTCTGCTGAATTTAGGATACTGATCGTCTCATTGATATCTTTTACTAATGCTGTATGTTGTCTTACAACAAGGATCGATGCATCTGCAAGGTCTACTAACTCTTCTGCATCGGCCGCCTGTGACATTGGTGGTGTATCAATAATAATGTAATCCAGCTTTGTCTTAAAGAACTCTACGATTTTCTGGAAGATCGGTGATGCGATCATCTCTGTAGAATTTGGATAGATCATAGAACCTGCGATCAATAACAATTCTGATTTTGGAAGATCTGTTACCAGATTATCTATCTGTTCATTTCCATTCAATACTTCTCCAAACTGCTGTATTTCTTCCTGATCCAATCCAAAAATCTTGTATTGTGAAGGTTTGCGAAGATCCGCATCGATCAACAATACTTTCTCTGATTCTTCCGCAAGTGCCAATGCTAAATTGGCTGCAACTGTTGATTTACCTTCATTTTCTTCCACACTTGCAACCAGAAGTGTTTTTGCATTCTTCTCTTTCATCTTACTGCTGACTTTACGAGCAAGTTTCTTCATATCCTCCACATATTGAAAGCTTGTTCCTGGATTTGTCAACAATACCGGACTCTTTTTGCGGTGGATTCTTGCTTTCCATGTCTTATAGATCTTCTCATGATATAACGTCTGCAAAAGCTTTGCATCAAGTTTCCTTGAAACTTCTTTTGGTTTTCTCACTGTATCCTTTAAGAATGACAAAATTGCGATCAATCCACATAACGCAACGATCGTCATTAAAAATGTTTTCTTCATAAGTGCTGTTGGCTGAAATTTATTTACCGGACCACTTGGCACTGTTGGTTTCTGCAATACATCCAGCACAACATTTCCGATCAGCTGATCTGTCACAACAGAATAATTATTCATGATTGCCTTATTCAAACGAAACGCCATCTCTGGGGAATCTGCCTGAACTTTCAAAACTAAAAGATTGGTTTCATTTACTACCTCTGCAGATGCACTTCCTGGAAAATAATCCATATCCATCTCTTTTGCGACTTTCTTTTGTAAAATCGAACTGTTTAGAATCTCAGAAAACTTTGTCGCCATCTCAGACGTTGCACTCAAATCTGAATATACACTATTGTTGCTTCCTTTGCTGCTTACGATAAATGTACTGGTTGATTCATACTGTTTGTGATAGTTTCGTCCGACATAAACATAAGAGAGCAAGCTCATAGATGCTGCCAGAAGCAGGATCACTATTGCATATTTCCAGATATCTCTTAAGATACTATACAAATCAATATTCATTTCATAATCGTTGACTGATATATTTCGTTTATCACTGCTCATTTGCCGGCCTCCTATTCTGTAATGATCACGATCAGTCTTACCGTTCCTGTACGGCTCTTTCCACTTTTTACTGAATAAGTGATCTCATAAGAACCTGGGGTATCGTAATCTACTTCATCTTTGATCTTCACTTTGCTCTTACCAATATCTCCTGGTACATCCGAGTCATAATCTCCTCCCATGCACACTTTAGATATGTAAGATGCTGCATCTAGTTTGTCACCTTTCTTCGTATAAACCAGATACTTCTTCAAATGAATAAAAGGAATCTCTGATCTGTCCGTTGCATCATAAACCTGTATCGTTGCCTGAAATGATACCGTGTCTCCTGCACTATTGCTTACCTGAAGTTTGACCGGATATTCTCCTGGTGTATACAGATCAACTACTGAGTTTGTCAAAATCTTTATCTGATTTGATAAATCACCATCAATCTTATCTTTCACCGTAAGATTCTTTAATAATTCTTCATTCTTAGAAGCTCCTCCAGATTCAAAACATAATGGTTCCTTCAAATAAAACTTTGGTGATGTATAACCCTCATACTGTACAATACGGTTTGCACGACTGACGTTATTATGTCTGTCTACTGCTGCATATACAACCAGACGCCGTCCACCTCCCAGAAAGTTTGAAACACTTTCTACTACAAGAGAATCCGTAACATCCCCATCATTCTCATCAACTGCTTTTACTCCTTGTAAAAAATCTTCATCGGTAGCATTGAGCCCTACTGTCAATTCCTGCTGATCCATTGTAATGACCGGTCCGATCCGGTCTCCTTTTCTGACCTGTGTAAACCAGAAGATCAGACTTGCTGCCAGTGATATACAAAATATCACAAAACTTACCAATTTTAATTTCTTCATTGTACCACCTTTTCTCCTTCAAGAATTCTCTTAGGATTATCATATAACAATTTCTTTGAATATTCAAAAGAATATTCTTGTTCCATATATTCTTTGATATCTGCCATATAGGTTGTCCGCTCATATGGTTTGTGTGCATCACTTGCGATACAAGTTACCATATGTTGATCCAGCAGACGATCTACACATTGTTTTGCTCCTGATCCAAATCTGCCAAAGATGCTCCCTCTGTTTACCTGCAACAAACATCCCCTGTTTTTCCACTTTGCGATACCGCTTTCTGATTCCTGTACACACCGGTATCTCTCTGGGTGTGCGATCACTGGCGTAACTCCAAGTTCCATCAGATCATGAAGCATCTCATCCATCTCTTCCTGCTCGATTCCAAACGAAAATTCAGTCAAAAAATATCCCGTCTGATTCAATGAAAGCAATCTGCCTTCACGGATCATCCGAGGAACTTCTCTTGTCATATAAATTTCCATTCCAGAGAATACTCTTAATGGCAGCTTTACTTCATCCAGTGCTTTTCTAAACGCTTCTAATCTTTGCAGATATTCTTCGATCGAATATTCTTTGAAAAATCCCCCTGTATTGGCATGCGATGTTGCAACTAATGTATGAACACCACTTTTCAATGCCAATGCTGCCATAGATAGAGAATCTTCCATATCTCTCGCTCCATCATCCAATCCTGGCAAAATATGCGTATGTATATCGATCATCTATTTTATTTTCCTTTCAGAAATCCCATATGCAAAAAGAATTCCTCCAGTCCATCAAGACTGGAGGAATCCACCTTGTTTTTTGATTAATACTGTTCTTTGACGTGTTTTGCTGCATATACAGCTAATGCTGCTGCAGCGAGTGATACATATACTAATGTAACTGGCGCTCCCTGATCACTAGTCTTTGGTGATGCAGATGTTGTTGATGTCGTTGTTGTTTTCGTCTTAGCTGGTTTTTCATCCTTGTCGAATTCATCATCATCAATCTGGGTTTTCTCATCAACCTTCTCCTGTTCTGTACTCGTATTATAATACTCATCTTCAGGACTTGGTGCTGCCATAACACTTAGTGAAAAAGCAAAACACATAATCAATGTTGCTGCCATCATAATCAACTTTTTCATGCTAAATCCCCCCTTACTGGATTCTAACTGATTTGTGTATAAAATACCTTCAATATCATCTCAAATAATTTTGTCTCATCCGGATAATATTCTGCATATCCTGTCACACCTTCTTTGATGTCACAGTCAATGCTGTAGATATTGTCAGATGAAAAACTGCTTCCTGAAACTTTCGTTGCAAGATACGTGATCTTCGGTGCTGAAAGATTCGTTACTGAATTCTCTGATACAAGATTCAGAAGATCTAATGGCAATGTAAGATCTCCCTTCATCTCCTGTAATGCTTTCTGGGCAAATGCTGTAATATACTGCTGTTGTCTCTGCATACGTGCCATGTTCGCATCCAGTGGATCAAATTCTCTGGATCTTACATAAGTCTCTGCCTGACCACCCAGCAATGTCACATTCGCACCTTCCTTCAGAGTTGGATCAACGCTTGTCAGATCTCCGATCACTTGAACGTTCACTCCACCTACTGCATCATTCAATACACTGATTGCAGAGAGGTTGATCGACATATATGAATCGATAGGAATTCCATATAACACTTTGGAAACTGCATCCACAGCATTCTTACAGCTCTTGGCTTTCCCATCCCCATAGGCATAGGCTAAACATAACTGTCGAAGTTTCCTTCCTGAATACTTTCCATTCTCATCATATGTCTTAACGTTCGCCATGATATCTCGAGGAACATTGATCAGTGAAATCTTCCCTGTAGAAGTATTCACAGCTGCCAGAAACAAGGTATCTGACTGTCCTGCTCCGTGTTTCTTTAAGTATTCTTCATCTGTATTGATCTTATCTCGGTCAACACCCATAAATAAGATACTCGTTATATCTTTATTATACTGATATTTATGTCCATTGTAAATAACCAAATCTCCCTGATTCTGGACTTTTACGCCATCTACGTTCTTTGACATCTTCATCTTGCCTCCAAATAATGAGCCTTTTCCAAGTGCCCACATTCCAGCAATGGCTGCACATGGAAGCAAAATGATCACCGCTAATACGATTATAACTCTTTTTATGATCTGTTTTGGTGTCTTTTTCTTCTTTACTTTCTTCTTTTTCTCGTTCTTTTCTTCTTTTACTTCAAAGCCTTGAAATGCTTCCTTGGATTCTGGCTGGAGATCCTTCAGATTCTGATCCAATTCTTCATTTAATCTCTTAGCCTCATCCGTATGGTTCTTATTTTGTACTTCTTTCATCCGTCAACACCGCCTGTACTAAATAACGATTATTTGGCTGTCCTCCTACGCAGGTACTCAGCGTGATAATCTTATCGTTGCTTGTAACTTCCTGATCTTTCCTTACATGACTTCCCATGTCTCTTATGTTCTTGACATTTCTTAAATAATTCTCAAACTTCTTCTTATTCTTAAAATTAAATGTCTTAAGTAAATGCCTGTCGTCAAACTTATATGCCGCAAAGATCGTGTATGTGTATGTTTTCTTTGGTGTGTAAACATATACTTCTTTGTGTTTCTTAAAAAATGCTTCATCTTCAAACTTGTGAAGATTCTGGAACATAGATCCATTTCTCATATTATGTCCATAAAATACTGTGTTTGGATCTGAAAAATCCTTCTTATTCGCTTTCTCTGTATAAATACATCCTGCAAACTCTGGCTCATTTTTAAAGTTATATTTTAAATAATGATCGTCTGATTCCTGACTTTGTGCTACCGGATAATCAATTCTTGTTCCTGGAACGTAGATCCATGCATAGATATCACTGTTGATCTTGATCAGCTTCTTAAAGTTGATCTTCTGTCCATGTTTGACTCCAGCTGGAACTTTCTCCGGCTCTTTTCCTTCGTTCTCACCAGTAAATTCTGTGCTTGCGATCTCTTTTAATGTTGCTTTTCTTGCCTGTTCTGTCTTATAGTCCTGATACTTGACCCATCCGAATCTTCCAAGACAGATCACACAGACTAGTACTGCAACTCCAAGAATGATCTTCCATCCACTCTTCTTCATTCAGCTTCCCCCTTATGCCGTTATTCTTGTCTTATTATATCTTTTTTTCTATCTGCGGTCAATGAATCCTGCATCTTCGGACAACCTGTGCCCTAAAAATCCATCGCCATTTTGCTTGACTCTTCTTCTGACAATTCTGTAACCTGTGTTTCCATAACACGATAAACTCTCTGACACATATTTAAAACACTCGGACGATGGGTTGTCACGATGCATGTTTTATTTGGGCGTTGTTTTATGATATTTCTTAAAACTTTACGTTCCGTTGTTACATCAAGTGCCGATGTTGCTTCATCTAACAATAAGATCGGTGCATCTCTTAAAACAGCCCTTGCAATCGCAATTCTTTGTGCCTGTCCTTCCGAAAATCCTCGTCCTCGCTCTCCAATCTTGGTATAAATCGTTTCTTCCATATTCTTTACGAAATCCCACGCACAGGAAATCTTCAATGCCTCGATCATCTCTTCTTCTGTTGCATCTTGTTTCACCATTCTTAAATTTTCCGCGATCGTGCCAGAAAGAATTGTATTTCCCTGTGGTACATAGGCAAATAAATGTCTGGTATCTGCATTCATCTCCACCTGCTTCCCATTTGAAGCCCTTAAATATGCTTCTCCTTTTTCCGGATGGATCAAACCTAAGATCAAACGGATCATCGTTGTCTTTCCCTCTCCAGAAGGACCAACCAACGCAACGATCTCGCCCGGATTAGCCATAAATGCAGAATCTGTAATAACACGGTTTCCTTCGATATAAGAAAAATCCACATCCCGCATCTTCACCTCGAACCCATCTTCCACATAAGCATCCATCTCAGAGCTTTCTGGAATATGAACTTCTTTCTTAAGCTGTGCAAGCTCTCTGATACGATGTGCAGAGATCGAACTGTTCAAAAAGTTTGGTATGATCGATACCAGATTGTTAAATGCCCCATTTAAGTTACTTCTCTGTTGTAAAAATAAAGTCATGGTTCCATAAGAAATATCTCTTGTCCAAAGTCGGAACAGACAATATCCAAATGCTGCATACTGAACAACCATTCCTATGATCGACATAACGATATTCGTCTTGATCGTAAACATGTTATACTTTAAACTGATATCTTTAAACTTCTCCTGCCAGTTTCTCATCTTCTTTCCATATAAAGAAGAAATCCCAAAGGACTTGATCGTATCAAAATTATAGAATGTCTCGACTTCAAATGTCATCATCTCACTACTCATTTCCCGCACTTTCTTCCCATATTCTCTCTGCTTGGAAATAAGGAACTTCGACATCAAAAGCATAAATGGTGCACTTGCAAATGCCAATAATGACATGATCTTATCGTAATGCCAGATAACCGCAAATGTTGCGACAAAGTCGTAAACTGCTATAATGATCGTCGGCAGCCAGCTGATCGCATTTCCACTGATCGTATTGACATCGCTGTTAAAACGATTCAAAACATCTCCATTACTATATTGATTAATCTCCATCCAGTCGGCATCGATGATCTTATCAAAAATATCCGCCTGAATATCATTATTGATATAGATACTCAATTTTGTAGAAATACGTCCAATCACATTTCCAATCGTAAGACTAAAAAATGCACTTCCAAGTGTGATCAAGACCATGATCCACAACTTACTCATCTGATATCCTGTGATGATATCGATCATATATTTACTTGCCACACTTCCAACCAATCCCATGGATGTGCTGAAAATACCAAGGATCGTGTAGAAAGCGATCGCTCCTTTATATCGTTTGCTGTAGGAAAAGATCCATTTCCAGTCGTCAATGATCTCTGAAAATGTTCCATCTCGCCATTTCCCGATCAGTATATCTAATGACTCAAACGATATCTTCTGATTTGGTTGATTTTGATTTTCATTGTCCATCATGTGATCATCACCTTCTTTCCTTCATAATTTTGTAAAATTCTTTTGTATACTCACAGATATATTCCGGAATTCCTTCATAATCTCCTGTTTCTAATAAAGCTGCCGCCGCACATGTATTACAGATTGGACGATATTTGCATTCTATACACCTTTCATTAATTAAAATCTCTTTCGTCTGTGCTGATATCATTTCCCAGCTTCTTTGAAAACCTTCTGCAAATACATTCACTTCTGGTTGACTTTGCATCACACATGGACACATCATCCCCTGCCAATTGACCGTAAAAGAGCAATTGCCTGCAAGGCATGAAATGTGCCTGCTGTATTGCATATTTTGCGGATGATCTTCGACCATGCTGATCACATGATCCTGATATTCTCTAAGAGCTTCTTCACCCCATTGATGTTGAAAGATCAACTTCTTCGCCATCGCTGCATCCTTTGGATTCATGCGGCTTTGTTCATCAAATGGTTTACTTCTTTCTCTGCTTGCCGGATACATATAGGTATCAAGGTTCACGGCTGTATCCAAATCATTTGCAATATCTAAAATCTTCCTGATATCCTCTTCATTCTTTGAAGTGATGCTTCCATTAATCTTTACATCAATCTCCCTGTCTCTTAGCAGCCTGACTGCATTGACCGTCTTCTGAAATCCACCTGGATAATGACATAACTGCTCATACGCCTGATCATCTGCTCCATACAAAGTAATATTCATTCTTCTCGGCTTATATTTCTGGAAGAAATCTGCCCATTCTTCATCGATCAGCGTTCCATTTGTATTGATCGTAAGAATCATTCCCATCTTCTGCAGTTCGATATATACTTCCTTAAATCCCGGAAATAATAACGGCTCTCCTCCTGTCAATAACAGAAATAATGTTCCTGCATCCTTCATCTGATGAGCCAGTTTGATCCATTCTTCTTTGGTTCTTAAACGGCCTTTTTGTTCCATCTCTGCCTTAGATAAACGAACATAACACATATCGCAGTTCATATTGCAAAGTGGTAATAATTCCAAGCTGCCGTTGATCGGAGCTTGTCTTTGATATGTTTTCTGGATCAGCATCTTCTCCATAGAATCCATTGCGTCTAGGTCTTTCATTTGGCTCCCCTTCTTTCTTGTACATTCTGTTTTATTATATGATGAGATCGCAGAAAAAGAAAGTTTTTATTTACGTTTTTGTTTTCCATATATTGACATTGCAGATTATTCTTGTTAATATCATTTTACAAACTATCTATCATTGGGCATGTATATTCTATATTGCAATTCTAATTTTTCATTTCCACATAATCAGATCAATACCTGTCCATTTGTATCACTTAAAGGAGGCACAATACACATATGACAAAAGTAAAGAGCAAAATAACACCCGATACCATTCTGAAAAACTTCTGGAAAGATAATAATCGCTTTGCAGATCTTTTCAATGCATGTTTCTTTGATGGAAATCCAGAATTGAATCCAGATGATCTTACAGAAGTCGATACTGACATTTCTTCTTTATTACAATTTCATGGTTATGCTGAGACTGTAAAAAAGATTGTTGATGTTGTCAAAAAATCTGCTTATGGCGTTGATTTTGTAATCCTTGGAATTGAAAATCAAGCAAAGATCCACTATGCAATGCCACTTCGACATATGCTTGGAGATGCTTTTTCATATCTCAAAGAATATAATGAAATTGCAAAAAAATATAAAGATGAAAAACCTCATGGAACACCAGACGAATTTCTATCTAAAATGAAGAAAACTGACCGATTACATAGCGTACTTACCATTTGTATTTATTATGGTGAAACTCCGTGGGATGGTCCTCGTTCCTTAATTGATATGTTAGAAATTCCTGATGCTTTTAAGCCTTTGATTTCCGATTATAAATTCAACTTGATCGAACTTAGGAAGAGTGAGCATTTAAAATTTCATAATAATGATGTTGATAAAATATTTAATATCAGTAGGTTTATTTTCGACGAAAAATATGATAAAATCACTGATATATTTAAAGATGAAAATATATCTTCAGAATTAGCTATGGTTATTGGCTGTATTACAGAATCACAAAAATTGATCAATGATGCTGTGGAATCAGAAGAAAAAGGAGGTAGCGTGAATATGTGTAAGGCACTCGAAAAATTAGAGGAAAGAGGTCGTCAGGAAGGCAGATTAGAGGGTAGATTACAAGGACAAATAGTCACTAAACTTAAATTAATCCTAAAAAAGGTTCATAAAAATAAATCTTTTGACCAAATTGTAGATGAATTGGAAGAAGATGCGGATGTTGTGCAGCCTTTGTATGATTTTGTATTGAAGCATATAGATTTAGGCGAGGATGAAATGGTTCAGAAGTATCTTGAGAATATTGAATAACTTATTATATATGAAATATGGAGAAGGAAGTCCTTTGGGAGTATCCCAAAGTTTGTGTAAACCTTCAAACTGATGTAAGATAATATTAC
>OBAG01001980.1_pt1 | contig 11433 bp, 8 predicted proteins | sample 1517701 | NCBI WGS metagenome assembly OBAG01 (sample SAMN04571702, study PRJEB22368) | human gut metagenome | biome: human gut; material: stool | host: Homo sapiens | place: Luxembourg | collected 2012-09-07 | reverse complement strand
TCGGTTCCAGTTCATGAGTTTGAAGATATTTTCCACAAATTCCAAAGATGTAATATCCTTATTCACCCAGTTTTCGTCCTTCTGCCGTGCCCATTCAACAGACGCGCTGTCCTCTTCCGGGCACATAATCAACGCAAGCCGCTTCTTATTAGGGTGCAGAATCGGAAGGACATACTTGATTCCTTCAAAAAGCCGAATGCACGCCATATTAAATTTCATAACACCATATTTTATGCTCACTGCAGGTTTATTCAGCATGGAAAACTGGGTGCGCGGCGGAAGTTCATAGCCATCGAACTTTTCGTACTCCAGTTCTCTTTTATGTTCTTTCCGTATCTGTGCAAGTTCACGAATCAAGGAGATTTCCCGAACGCTCAGTTCCTGCGCCCTGCTTTTTTCTTCCATTCTATAAGTTCCTCCTACATCGACATCAAAAGATCATCCAGTTCACGTTGAACTTCATTTTTGCTTGGAATTGCACCAATCATGGGATTTTCTACGACTTGGCCAGATTCCATCACATCATTAACTGTAATGCTCTGAACCCATTTACTCCGATATAACCGGCATTTCAGATTCATCGAACAATTTTCTTGTTCATACTGATTTTTCCCAGTCAAAATCCGGGACTCATCTAATTCAAAAATCAGAAATTTTGCATTTCCCTGACCCCGGCAGATACCACGGCACTGGTAGCGGTAATTCATTTTCCAGTTCAACGTTTGAAAGACAAGCCCAGAAAATGCTCTGGCTGAAAAAACACTATGAACGTCATTGTCATCTCTCCAGTGCATCGCTGTTGAAAAGCCGTGATTGCTCTTTCGCAAAATCACGACCTGCAGAATCGGATGATAGAGCAGTTCCACATACTCGCAGTCGTCCAACCGGCTATGGCAGGCCTTGCTGAAACGGATTCCATTTTTAGAAATCGTCATAACCGGGCTACTCTGGTTGATAAAGCAAGTACCTGAAACCGTCATATATTCAGATTGAAGTGCCTTTCCCAGTGTTGCCCCAGCCCTCATCTCTGCTATATCGTTCAGTTTCATCACCTCTTCCGGCAGATAGGTGCTCAGGCAAAGGCTGCGGATACTTTCAGCATTGATGCCGCTCCAGTTCGGATGGATGCCCACAAAGCCTTTCAATGCTCCCTGCCGGATTACCACAATATCCTGCACCCCGCACTTTTTGCTGCTGGATGCCACAAGATGTGCAGCTCGTGCGATTTCTGGGGAAACAATCGCTTCGTGATGTTCCGGGACATAGGCAGAGCAGCGATTGCCGTTATTCTTCGTGACCTTGCCCAGTTTGTAATCTACCACAATGCTCTTCCTAGCTTCCAGATCACCCCAGCGGCGTTCATTTTTCATGATGTTTGCCACCATCATGCCGTTCCACTCCTGCCTACCGCGCAGGGTGCTACGCTTTTTCTGTGTCAGCACTGCCGCGATCTGATCGTAGTTATAGCCCTGGATAAACGCCAGAAAAATAAACCGCACCGTCTTTGCTTCTTCCGGCTCAATTACCAACCGTCCATCCTTAGTATGCCGATATCCCATCAGGTCGGCCACCGGGTACTGGCCTGTCATAATACGCTGGTCATACGAAAGGATCATCCGGCGACTCTTGTTGCCCGATTCCCAATCTGCCAGAAGTGCTTGAATGTCCAAACTATATTGGCTGCTTGGATTCAGCGTGTAGATGTTTTCAGTTTCAAAGTACACGCCAATGGGATGTGCCGGGTGCATGGTTTTCAATGCTGCAATCTGCGTCATACAATCCGAAAAATTTCGCGCAAACCGCGAAATGCTGGCACAGATAATCAAGTCCATCTTCTGGTCTTTGGCATCTCGCATCATGCGCTTAAACGCATCCCGTTTCCGCAGTGAAGTACCCGATTTTCCTTCATCGCTGTAAATATCCTGCAAATTCCAGTTTTCCGTTTCTGCAATCTTTTTGGTGTAATATAGAGTCTGGTTTTCAATGGAAGAAATCTGTTCTTCGCTGGAAGTGCTGACACGGGCATAAACCGCCACACGCTTCAGGTCGCTGTCGTAAATCGACGGTGTCGGTTTCGCCGGACGAAAGTAATCTTTTGCCGTTTTCTGCCCCTGTTCTGTCTGCTTATGGATTCTGTCACGAATCTCTGCTTTTCGCCTTTCAGATTCCAGATGTCGGCTCTGCCAGTCTGCCCCACTCGGCAGCACTTCAAGGTTTTCTACCGGAATACACTCTACGTCTTTTGGATTATACTGTCCTTCCATGTTCATTTTTTTCAGCCTTTGTCATTTCATGTTCCAGTCGGATTCTCCACTCAAGATAATCTTTCCTTCGGATCGATGTATATTTTTCAGCCAAATCTTTCAGGCTCTGCCGCTGGTTATCAACGTCAAGAATGGTGTCGATTCTCTGGTCATCATCGTCTGTAACAATATCCACTCGCATCGGCAAGTCAAACAGATATTTCAGCAAAAAACAGAAATCACAGGTATTTGCTGCAAGATAGGCCCTTGTCTGCGAGAAAATCAGATTTATGGAACCATTTTTGCAATCTTTGAGCAGATGCACCATTTCCGGGCGTTTATAAATTTCCTTATTCCCTGTGATGTCAATATAAACACCAACCAGCTTTTTATCGCTATCAGTTTTAAACTTTTCAGCATAGTAGGAACTGTGATAGGCTACTGCTGCATCCTTAGAGCGCTCCCACAATTTTGCAAGTTTCACATAGCCGCCAACTTTATACCTGTGGTCCATTCACAGCACCTTCTTCCGGCTGAACACTCCAATACCATCTCCGCTTTTTCTGGTAGCAGTGGATTCCCATTTCTGTTTTTACCATCCGTGCCACTCGTTTGCTGACACCCTCATTGTCCAGACGGCAATAAATTTCATTCGCGCTCATATCGCCTTTTTCAAGAAAATGCTTAATCCAATAGACCGCTTTTTGCTGTTCCGATTCAAATTCGGGTTTTCTATCTGGTTTCTGATTTTCAAAAGATTGCGGCCTGCATTCCAGCCACTGAAAGCCCTTGTCGGCGGAAATGGAAAAACGGATGTCTTCTGCCGTAGGCGCAAGACTGTTTTTGATTTGATGTACGATTCTTATATCAGGATTCTCTGTATCTCGCTCCACCTGCAGGACGCTTCGTGCTGCTGCCACAACATCAATGCTGCCAAGGCTTCGGTACAGCCCTTTGGAGCCTTCTTTTTTATTGAGGTGCCCAATCAGAACAATAGCGCAGTCGTAGCCAGCAGCCCACATTCCAAGACGGCGCATAAGTTTCCGTGCCCTGCCTGCGATCTGCAAATCGGAATCACTGCCAAGATAAGCCTGAATCGGGTCGATTACGACCAAGCGCGGCCGGAATTCAATGATTGCCTGACGGATGCGCTCATCGTCCAATGTAAGGCCGTTATAAACCTCTTCATTGATGAAAGCAATCTTCCCGCAGTCTGCCCCACAGCGTTCCAGACGGGGCTTTATCGTGTCAGAAACCCCATCCTCGGAGCATTGATAAATCACTTTTTGCGGCGCACTAATTTTGCATCCGTCCGGGGTCCTACCACCCATTGAAAGTTCCGCAATCAGATTCATCATCATGGTGGATTTTCCGTCACCGGGATCACCCTGCAGCAGTGTAATTTTCCCGATTGCGATAAACGGATACCACAACCACCGAACATCTGTTGACTGAACTTCGCTGTACAGTGTCAGCAGCCGTTCCATTTCATTTTCCCCACTTTAGTTTCACAGTTTGATTTCATGCTTTTATTATACGCTTGTCAGATGTTTTTTTCTGTAAGCCACCAGTTTACATGTGCATCGAAATGTAAACCAGTAGTTTACATTTCGCTCTCAGAATACACGACTGCTAGAGGTGTACCCACCGAATTCTGAGCTATGCATTTGGCTTTTTTCTATTGTTATAGTGCTAAAAATCAAAAATAATAGTATTAACTTATGTGGGCATTTGAAAGGAATGTTTTGTATGTCCATTAATTGTATTGCTTTGGGGAAACGAATTTGTTTTTATCGTTTGAAGTTCAATATAACTCAAGAAAAGCTAGCAGCCTTGACCAACTGTAGTCGTGAATATATTGCTTACCTTGAAAGTGGCACTAAGACTCCCAGTTTGCCAACCTTGATTGATCTCGCCAATGTTCTACATATTTCTGTTGATGATTTACTCGTTGACAGTCTTGATTATTCTTTTTCCACTTCTGGTTCTGACTTACACCGACTTCTATTGGATTGTAATCAAACCGAGCAAGAAATCATTATCCGCATGGTGAAAGAATTAAAGGCCACACTTGCCAGTCTCGGAATTTAACATTTTTTCGTAATAAAAGCGAAAATTGAAACGGCCCGCATAAGCTACAGACGCACCCTCGAATTCTCCTGGGTGCTGTTTGTGGTTTATACGACCCTATGTTTTTGATTGTCGGAACTCAGTATGTACCTTAGACCACTTTTCCGCATAGCCACTCAGTGTCTGGTTAGGACACCACCTACCTATAACTATCACATTCCTGCGGAATGAAACACCCTCATAGTCGAGAAGATACTAATCCTCTCAACTATGAGGGCGTTGCTTTTATTCAAGCAGTTCCAAAGGCGGGCTATCCGGGTCTGGCATCTTATATGTACCATACCTGCCGAAGCATTACTGCCGCCAGTTCCAGAAGTACTACCACGCCGCCGACCACCTGCGGTATCATAAAAATCACAAATCCACCGATCAGCATTTGAAGTGCTTCCATTTCTTGCGACTGATGCATGAGGTACGAAAGGATCGCCGTTGCCAATAGCACACTGCCCAGCAGATAGAAAATCCATGCTGAACAATGATACAGGAATGCCACAAACCACTTTGCCAGCCATACAGCAAGGATCAACGGCAGGGTTATCATCACCAGTATCAATTTTAACAGCCATCGAATCGCTTTCATAGTGTTCTCTTTCCGGCTGGTCTGTTGCCCATGTTATAGCATACTCTTTGATGTTCCAACATGGACAACTCAGTCCTCTCTCAAATTCAGCTTGTGTGCAGTGCTCTTACAGTATCCTGTATGCTCCGCTCATATTTGAACCGTACCACGATGCGCCCTCCATCATGCACAAAGACATTTTCGATAAAGGCCGACACCATACCCGCTGTGAGCCTCGTCCCGTGCAGGAAATTTTCTGCCTGCTCCGCTGCTGCGCGTACCGTTCCCGGCACAACGCTCTCAGCGGATTCTTCCGCTTTGGATTGTTCAATTTGCTCTTGCACCTCTGAAATTCGTCTGTCACACTCCTGCTTTTTCTGCTTGTAGGTATCCAGTGGGAGCGTTCCTGCTGCATATTCTTCATACATCCGCATCTTCTCTCCCTTTAGATTTTTTAATTCCTGTTCCATCAGAGTTTTTCGGCGGTTTGCCTTTTTGTGGGCTTCCTTCAATCCTTGTTCTTCCTTTTGAATATCTCCATAGAGGACATCAAGCAGGGAGAGTTCCTTTTTAAGTGCTTGAAAAACCGCATTTTCAATGTCACTGACCTGAAAGACTTCGGATGTACATTGAGTTTGCCCCACAAGTTCCAGTCCTTCTCTGCACCAGAATGTTGGAACAGCCTGTTTGAAATTGTGCGCCATCACTCGCCTGCAATTTCCGCAGCGGACTTTTCCTTTCAGTGGGAAGTCCACACCGCCCATCAACACTTTATGGCTGTTGCTCTTTATGACAAGCTGCGCCTTTTCAAATTCTTCCCGGCCGACGATTGCTTCATGGGTTCCCTCTGTAATAAACTGCTGTCCTTTGGGGACTGTTCGGACAATACTTTTGCCAGAAATCAGAGTTTTGGTTTTGCCCAAAACCATCGCCCCGGTGTACACATACGCCGTGAGGATTTTCCAAACGCGAGAACTGTCCCACAGAATCACTGGGGCAATGGTATAGGTCGTTTCTTTGCCATACGCCTTATTTTCTTTGTTATATACGCTCGGCACAGGAACATTTTCGTCATTGAGCATCATCGCTATCTCTCGCGTTCCCAATCCTAAAATCGCAAGATCAAAAATGCGCCGCACGATTTTTGCTGCTGGCGGGTCAACGATAAATGCGCCCTTTTTGTCCGGGTCAAACTGATAGCCGAACGGTGCAGCAGATGCCGTTGTGATGCCTTTACGCCACTTGACCTGATTGGCAGTCCGCAGTTTCTTTCCTGCATCCCGGCAGTACATGGTATTTACCAGATTACTGACAATCACATCCATGCCCAGCGTTGTACCTTTATAATTATTGCTGTCATAGTTATCATTGATGGCAATGAGCCGGACACCCAGCAGGGGAAAAATCTGCTCCATGTACTCACCCACACCGATATAATCACGGCCAAAACGGGAAAGGTCTTTCACGATGATGGTATCAATCTTGCCATTGCGTACACCATCCATCATCTGCTGGAATCCAGGTCTGTCAAAATTGCTGCCTGTGTAGCCATCATCTACAAAATCCATCACAGGCACATTTTGCAGACTTTCTTTGCAGGAGATATACCGTTGGATTAGTTCTTTCTGGTTCTCAATGCTGTTGCTCTTATCCTTGCCATCTTTGCCCAAATCGCCATCAGCCCTTGAAATGCGCTGATACGCTGCAATCATGTTTCTGCACTCTCCTTTCCAAGTTCTGTAAACACATCCCGAAATCCGAAAACAATCCGAATCCGCTTGTCCGCACTCACTTCGATTTTCTGCACAAGGGATTTTACCAACTGAATGTCAAATTCAAAGTTGTCCAGATGTTCTTCCAAATGAGAAGTCATATTCAGGTATTCTTCGATTTGCTGTTCTACCTGAACTTTTTTGTTCTCCGCTTCCTGCAACGCGGCTCGCAGGCCATCATATTGTCTGGAATAATCTTCCCGAATCAGTTGGTAATCTTCGGAATCCACCACACCAGCCACATAGTCCGCATAAAGCTGTTCCCGTTTCTTTGCCATCTGACTGACTTTATCGGTCAGGCTCATTATTTCGCCCTTTGCGCGGTAGACAGGATTTTGCACATCTTCAATTTTTCGCAGTTCTTCTACCACCTTGCGCCTATCACTAAGTTGTGTAATAAACAGGTGCAGCTGATCCATTATCAAGGCTTTCAGCAACTTTTCTGTAATCTGGTGGCCGATGCACTTATCGTCGGCCTGCCGCGCCTTGCAGATGTAATAGCAGACCTTTTTACTTTCTTCCGCTCCATGCGGCAGTCGTTCAAACTCCATCGGTCTGCCACAGTCTGCACAAAACACCATTCCTGCAAGGTCATTCTGATATTCTGTCCGAATCTGCTCCGACTTTGCTCTTACGGTATGGAATACCGCTCGATTCTTGTCCAAGATTTTTTGCACCTTTTCAAAATCATCCCTTGCGATGATGGCCGGATGTGTGTTCTTTGCCACATACCACTGTTCTTTCGGAAGGTCGCGCTTGTCTTGTCCTGCGAATAACTTCTGTGTACTTTTATTGTTGATGGTATCGCCCACATAGGTTTGATTTTCCAAGATGTGCCGGATCGTGGTTACGCCCCACTTTTTACAGGTAAGTACTTCTTTTCCCTCAACCATTTTTCTATGCCACTCCCGTGGAGTCGGAACCTGCAGCAATGTCATTCGTCGAGCAATTTCAAAAATAGGTACACCCATCAGTTCCCACTGGAAAATCAACTGCACATAAAATGCAGCTTCCGGGTCAATTTCATTACGCTTTGTCACGGGGTTCCGAATATAGCCATACGGAGCATCGTTTCCGACTGCATAGCCTGCTTCTTTCTTACGCTGCAAAGAAGTCCATATCTTTTTGGATATGTCTTTCGCGTACATTGCGTTGACCATATTCCGAATCGGGAGAGCCAGACTTTCCATGTCCTCTTTGCGCGTACTGTCAAAATTATCTGTAACAGCAATCAATCGAATCCCCAAAAATGGGAACACCGTTTCGATATAGTATCCTGCTTCCAGATAGTTGCGACCAAAGCGCGAGAGGTCCTTCACCACAATGCACTTGATTTTCTTCTGCCGCACATCGTTCATCAGGCGGGTAAATGCAGGCCGCTTAAAATTCGTTCCCGTAAAACCATTGTCGAAGTAGGTGTCCACATAACTCAGTTCACTGCTGCGATTGATATAATCCTGCACCAGCGCGATCTGCGTTTCCATGCTTTCTTCTTTTTCTTCATCCTCAACAGAAAGCCGCCCATAGATTGCTGCTGGTATTTTTGCTTCTTCCAGCTCCGGCAGCAGCACGGAAGCTGCCGCCTGTTCCGGCTGCGGGAGATTCTTTCTACTCTTTCGTGCCATCGTCTGTTTCCTCCATCTCTATCCTACCAAGCATCTGCTTCCATTCATACGTTTTCATTGTCAAGCCGATTTCTGCCTGTCCATCGCCCAGTAATGTAACCGTGACCTGCTCGATATACTTTTTCACAAAACTGCGGTCAAGTTCCTCCGGGGCCTTATACTGTGCCATCTGCTGAATCCATGGATTGCGCAGGCTCAATGCCCGTTCCCATACCAGCGTATCCTCCATAATTGCTGTAAGCTGTTCATTCAATTTCCGATGCGCTTCTTCATAGTCCATCAGTTCCGCATGGTACTGTTCTTCGGTGATTTCATTTGCCATATAACTCTCATACAGCGGCACACGGCGAAACTGTTCCATATTCAGTTCAGCCAGAACGGACTTCATCTGCAACGACTTTTCGGCTCGAACTACCTCGATTGCTTTCTTGCCTGCTCCCTGCTGAATCGCTGCAGCCAACTTTTCTTCTTCCAGATGTTCCAGTTCCAGAGCATCCATCACCTTTTTATAAATGGTAGCTGCCGGAACTTTCAGATTCTTTCCGTTTTCCTTATGTGTGCGGCAATGGCGGCAATAGAAAAGTTCTTCCCCCGTTTTCTTATCCTTATGCCAGCAAAGTGCGTAGCCACAGGTGCAGACAATGTGTTTTGCCAGCGGGTTCGGTTTTTTGTAGCTTTTCCGAATGGAGATTTTGTTCTCCCCCTCCCTCATATTGCAAGGGAAAGCATAGAACTGTTCTTTGGTTATGTATGGTTCGTGGCAGTTTTCTGCAATGATCTGGCGGCTTCCATTTGCCGTCGCACCTGTATAAGTCGGATTTCGGAACAAGCAACGAAGCATATCCGTTGTCCACTGGTCGGGCTCTGCATCATAAGGCTTTCCCAGAATTCTCTTTTTGTGTTTCATTGGGGGTTCCACGCCTTGCTCGTTCAACCACTTTGCAATATCACGCATTTTCTGGCCAGACGCATATCTGAAAAAAGCCTCGCTCAAATATGGAGCAACTTCTTCATCCTTTACCATATTGCTTTCGCCGTTTCTGCGGATGTAACCGAACGGCACAGAGTTTGTCAGCCGGAATCCTGCGCCTTGTTTCCTTCTCCACGCAAACATGATTTCCGCGTGCATCTCACAACGTTTTGCTTCAAAATAGTCCTCAACTTCTTTTCGGCTGACGGCTCTGGTATCCAAACTCTCCTCCAGCACGATCAGGTCGATGCCCGCTGCATAGAGCGTTTCCTCGATTGCCTGCCGTGCCGCCGGGAAATCAGGCCCGCAGTAGTACATGGATGCCACAATGATGCAGTCAAATTTTCGCTCTACGCCATCATTGGTCATTTGGTCGAACGCGGTGCGCGCCTTTTCATCGTTCTTGCGGTCAGAATACTTTTTCTGCAAATCCAGTTCTTTATGTTCCGCCAGATATGCCGCAATGCGCTGATTCTGCTCGGCAATCGTCAGTTCTCCTTGATGGTTCTTCCAAGGAAGTGTCCGGGTATAGCTTACACACTTCATACTGCACTTTCCTCCGTTTCTTCTGCCGGAACACTACTGCAATATTCCAGCACATTGCGAATTTCCTGATCGAAGCGGTATTGGATATGAATGTGTTCTTTGTCATAGACGGTGATGCTCTCTACCAGTTCCACCAGAACGCGGCGGTTCAGACTTGTCAGATTTTGGTAGGACTTGAAATCTTCGATCCACGGCAGATGTTCTACATCCAGATTGTTCAGGCAATCCCTCTGGCGGTTCATTTCTGCTCTGGCCTTACGGATAGTTTCAACCTTTTCATTAAAAGAATGGCTGAACTCCTTGTACTCTTCCTTGCTGACAATACCGCTGCTCATATCCTCATAAAGCTGTCGGCGCAAGGTCTGGTATTTCTGTTCTTCCTGCTCCAACATTTTCAGATGTTCTTCCACAGATTTCAGTCTGCGTTCATTCTTGGGAATCTCATTGATTTCATCCAGACGATGTTCCAGTCCACTGATCTGCTGGATCTTTCCCTGCAATGCGGCCAGCACCACTTCGGCCAGCTTACTTTCGCTGATAAGATGTGAGGAACAGCCTAAACCATTGTGGTTTGTGACGCAGTGCAGATAAATATATTTCTTTCCGTTTTTTGATACGGTACGCCGCACCATGTTCTGTCCACAGCCGCCGCAGCGAACGATGCCCGAAAATAGATTTACAGTCTGCTGGCCTTTCGATGCGCAGGTGTCCAGCTTCAAAACTTCCTGCACCGTATCGAACAGCTTTTGCGGAATGATTGCTTCGTGCATATTGGGAACTCTGATCCAGCCGGATTCTTCCACATCCCGAATTTTCTTGATTTTGTAATTGATTTTCTGCCGTCGGCCCTGCACCATTGTCCCGGTGTAGACTTCATTTTTCAGAATCCGAAGTACCTGAATTGCCTGCCACTTCGCATGAGTGCCAGCTTTGAAGCCACTGTGATAGTTCAGACCGCACAGCCGCTTGTACTCGCTGGGGGCCAGCACATTCTCGCTGTTCAGCTGTTCGGCAATCGCCTGTGCGCTCATACCTTCCAGTTTTCTGCGGTAGATAGAACGAACAACATCTGCCGCATACTCGTCTACCACCAGACGGTTTTTATTCCGTTCGTCTTTGCAATAACCATAGATAGCATAGCCGCCGATGAACTCTCCTTTGCGCCGTTTCATGTCCAACTGACTGCGCACCTTAATGGAAATATCCCGGCAGTAGGAATCATTCAGTAGATTCTTGAACGGAACCACAATGTTGTCCGAATCGTTGCTCTCGGCGTTGGCGTTATCATAGTTGTCATTGATGGCGATGAACCGAATCCCCATCATCGGGAAAATCTGTTCCAGATATTTTCCCATCTCGATGTAATTACGACCAAGGCGGGATAAGTCCTTGACGATGATGCAGTTGATTTTGCCGGATTTAATATCCTCCATCATCCGCTTAAAGCCCGGACGTTCAAAGTTGGTTCCCGTATAGCCATCGTCAGCGTATTCTTCGACCAAATGCAGTCCTGGCCGTTCTGCTGCAAAATCCCGAATCAGTTCTCTCTGATTGCCGATGCTGTTGCTCTCGGCCTTGTCACCATCCT
>OBAG01001973.1_pt1 | contig 11470 bp, 10 predicted proteins | sample 1517701 | NCBI WGS metagenome assembly OBAG01 (sample SAMN04571702, study PRJEB22368) | human gut metagenome | biome: human gut; material: stool | host: Homo sapiens | place: Luxembourg | collected 2012-09-07 | reverse complement strand
CCATTGCCGCAGGCAATCTGGAATGAATTTTGGCTACGTTACTGTGAACGGAGTGAACAGTAACATAATTGAGGCAGAGATAAAATACAGAATAAGACTTGAATATTAAAATTAAAATGATATACAACATAGTTGGCGCGAACTATGTTAAATGAATCAACTGATTCCCCGAAAAAGAAAAGTTAAAATCTATAAAAATTAAGAACTATCTGTAAAAGCAGAAAATGAAAACGCTTTACAGATAGTTCTTTTTATTTCTCAGGTGGGAAATTTCCGTTTTCATCTGGCTGTACGCGGAACCAGTAAGTATAAAGCTGCTGGAATCCAAGTGATCTGTATAATGCCCGGGCATTGTCATTTCCCTCTACAACCTGAAGATATGCATTCTGTGCACCTTTTTTCATTCCTTCTTTCAGAAGTCCTGTGCAGATCTGACGGGCATAGCCATGTTTGCGGTATTCTTCTTTGACATGGATGGCGTAAATACCGATGTAGTCTCTGTCCAGGATACCAAGCCCTGTTGCAATGATCTGCCCGTCTATGCGGATGCAGGCGCAAATGGTTTCTTTGAGGATTGCCTGATACATGGATGGTACAACTTTTCTGTGAATCGGATTTATAGTATTTTTTAGATTGAACAGACTTTCAATCCATTCAGACGGAATGTTATTGTAGAATGTTACATCAGGATATGGAGTATCCAGATGTGCGGCGTTCATGCTCATTGCCATGACATTGGTGGTATGCTGGATGGCATATCCCCGATTCTCCAGAACATAATCAAAGTCAGGAGAGACAAGAGGACTGATCTTAAATACAGCGGGGGTTCCCAGACGCTTATATACGCTTTCACAATATGGGATTTTTTCCCGCCAGGTGAGGGTGGAATTGCCGAACTGTTCTACGCTGTTGGTTCTGTGTGTATAAAAATAAGAAAATCTCAGGATCCAGCCGTCGTATAATTCCATCTTGTGAGATGGCCAGGCATTCAGAGACATATCTTCAATCTGTTTAATTGTAGTTTCCATAATATAAGGAAGACTCCTTTCCATAATAAGTCCGCAGATATGAGCGAGGACAGTGATTTATTATACAAAGTTCCGGGAAAATGCGCAATAGTTTATCTGTTCAGGGATTGTTATCAATGCTTTGAAGGAGAGGGAACAGTTTCTCGGCCAGAAGCTTATGTCCATACAAAGTAAGATGAATCCCGTCTGTTGTTATGGTATCAAATCCCGATTGAGTTGCTTCCTTATTAAAATAGTTATGCAGAGGAAGAAATGGAAGTCTGAATCTGACAGAGAACTGTCGGATAATATCAGACATGGTATGGACATAGGGAATCCATGTCTCATATTCTTCCGGATGTGGAAAGATAAAGGGTTCCATAAGGATTACCTGCCTGGCATCTGCAGTGAGCAGATTCAATAATTCATTGTAATGAGTGGCAAACTCTCTCATCATCTGTTCTTTCTGAGAATCCATCCGGTCTGTGTTCATTATCAGACCGATATCATTGATGCCGATCAGCAGAGTTACAACAGGAGAGTGATGCAAAGAAATACGGTGTTGGCGGATATTTTCAAGGACTCTTGTCACAGTGAAGCCATCTATTCCGCAGTTCCTGAAATGTATGGCACCTGTTGATTTATCTGTTAACTGTACAGCGCTTGATGAGCGTCTGACGGTATTTGCGGATATGGAGAAAGAAGGAGTTTGATTACGGAACATTTCTGAGAGTATCTGTACATACCCATTTCCCAGAGGAAAATCTTCAAATAAATGATTACAGTCCGTAATGCTGTCTCCCAGACAAATGATTTGCATAAAAAACCTCCTATTTGGTATTACCAATATAAGGATTGGTAAGTGCAGAGATATAAAATTTATATAAAAACCATATAAAATAATATCATCTGCTTACAGTTCGGTCAATGAAAATTGCCTTTTTTTCGTGAAAATGCATTAAAAAAATTATGAAAATCTATTTTTCAATCAAAATATCTGGATGAAATGCACAAAAAGAAAATCTATTTTTGCCAGAAATAGTCAAAATAATTGTTGACTTTTTAACGGATTTTAATATAATAATCTCAAAATCTTGAATCGATGGAAAGCTTATGAAATATTTTACAGACATAAGTTTAGGAATCCTGGCTGAGGCATCTGAGGCAGACAGCATAAAAAGCCAGAATATCTTCCGGAGATTTAAATAGAAAAAGGAGGGAAAAGAAACGGGTAATTTAGCAGACACGTTAATGGAAGAACTTCAATGTAAGACAGTTTTTACCATACCGGTGTTTGGAGGAATACCAGTTGCAGAGTCAGTAGCAGTGACATGGGTGATCATGGCAGTGCTTTTAATTTTGTCATTGGTGCTCGTAAGAAACCTGAGTGTGGAAAACCCCGGTAAGAAACAGATTTTGTTGGAAACCGGTGTCAGTTTTCTTCATGATTTCTTTAAGGATATCCTTGGAGAAGAGGGAAAAATGTATATTCCCTATCTGATGACAGTTGTCATTTACATTGGAATTGCAAACATTTTCGGTGTGTTTGGATTTGTACCGCCTACAAAGGATTTAAACTGTACGATCGGTCTTGCGATCACAAGTATTTTTCTGATCGAGTATGCAGGATTCCATAAGAAAGGTCTGAAAGGCTTTCTTAAAAGCTTCGCAGAGCCGGCACCGATTATGCTGCCGATCAATATTCTGGAGGTCGCCATTCGACCCACATCACTTTGTATGCGACTTTTTGGTAATGTGTTAGGAAGCTATGTGGTTATGAAACTTCTTGAGTTTATATGCCCGGCAATTATTCCTATCCCATTCAGCCTGTATTTTGATTTCTTTGACGGATTCATTCAGGCGTATGTATTTGTATTCTTAACTTCTTTATTTATCAAAGAAGCTATTGAATAAAAAAGATTACTGTTCATACAGGAATATGACACCTATATAAGACCTGAGACGCGGGACATAAGGGATAAGACAGCAGTTATGAACAGCACTTAAATGCTGTCCGGATATTCGGTGGGTCATAACGGTCATAAACAACCGTTGGTACAGACATCTGTTGCACAGGCATCAAATGATCTCATCGGAATATCGACAGGATAGCATATTGTGAAGAAAGATTTGTAATATTTAGTTTATTTCAGTTAAACAACAGGAGGAAAAAGTTATGTTAGTAGCTATTGGAGCAGGAATCGCAGTTTTAACAGGTATTGGCGCTGGTATCGGTATTGGTATGGCAACATCCAAAGCAGTAGAAGCAATCGCAAGACAGCCGGAAGCAGAAAGCAAGATCAGCAAATCCCTTCTTTTAGGATGTGCCCTTGCCGAGGCAACAGCTATTTACGGTTTCGTTATCGGTCTTCTGATCGTTATCATGCTTGGCTAATTGATGGATAAAGAATAACTAAGAAAGGCAGGTGGGACAGGTGATCGAGATTAACATCAACCTGGTCTTTACAATTATTAACCTGATTGTTCTTTATCTTTTAATGAAAAAGTTCTTATTTGGTCCGATCCTCAATGTGATGGAGCAGAGAAAAAACATGATCGACCAGCAGTTCGCAAGTGCCAAAGATACAGAAGAACAGGCATATGAACTGAAAGGCAAATATGAAGATGCACTGAAATCTGCGAAAGACGAATCCATGCGTATTGTAAACCAGGCAAAGGATGAGGCAAAAGTACAGGCTGAGCGTATTGTAAAAGATGCAAACACACAGGCTGGTGCAATGCTTGACAAAGCAAAGGCAGATATCAGGACAGAGCAGGAAAATGCTATGAAGGCTATGGAAAGCAGAGTGGCAGAGATCGCGCTGGATGCAGCCTCAAAGATCATGGGAGAGAAAAACAGCAGTCAGCAGGATTTGTCCCTTTATGACCAGTTTATAAAAGAGGCAGGTGATTCCAATGACGGAAACAAGCATTAATTATGCAAAAGCATTATATGAGCTTTCTGTCCCGGAAGAAGCTGTTTTGGAGACAGAAAAGATTTTCAGGGGTACCCCGCAGTTAAAAGGTGCCCTTGAGAATCCACTGGTTTCTTTAAAAGAAAAAGAACATGTGCCCTTGAGAATCCACTGGTTTCTTTAAAAGAAAAAGAACATGTAATTGACAGGGTATTCCCACAGGAGATGAAAAATTTCCTGAAGGTGACCTGTAAATATCAGAAAATCAGCAGCATTTATGATATCCTGGAAGCATATGGCAATTACAGCCGCAAGCAGAAAGGAATCCTGAAAGCTGTTCTCACATATGTAACAAAACCGGAAGAAGCCCAGAAAGAGAAGATGGAAGATTTCCTTCGCAGGGAATTTGGAGCAAAGGAAGTAATCCTTACTCTCAGAGAAGACAAATCTTTGATCGGAGGCTTCATTCTTTCTGCCGGAGACAAAGAGTTCGACTGGAGTCTCCGCGGACGTTATAACAATTTAAGACAGAAATTGACACGGAGGTGAATAAAAGTTGGCTGCAATGAATCCAGATGAAATCATTTCGATTCTGAAAGAAGAAATTAAGAATTATGACGAAATCAGCAAGGACCAGGAAGTAGGAACAGTCATCTCCGTCGGAGATGGTATCGCCACGGTACATGGTATTGATCATGCTATGTATGGCGAGGTTGTAACCTTTGAGAATGGTCTGAAAGGTATGGTTCAGGATATCCGTGCAAACAGCATCGGATGTATCCTGTTCGGTAAAGATACAGGAATCAAAGAAGGAACAAAGGTAGCAAGAACCCAGAAGCAGGCAGGTGTGCCTGTAGGTGACGCTTTTATCGGAAGGATCGTAAACGCTCTGGGAGCGCCGATCGATGGTAAAGGTGAGATCAAGGCAGACGGGTATCGTCCGGTAGAGAATCCGGCACCTGGAATTATTGACAGAAAATCTGTAACAGTTCCTCTGGAAACAGGTATTCTTTCTATTGACTCCATGTTCCCCATCGGCCGTGGCCAGCGTGAGCTGATTATCGGTGACAGACAGACAGGTAAGACTTCCGTTGCACTGGATACCATTCTGAACCAGAAAGGTAAAGATGTAATCTGTATCTATGTTGCAATCGGACAGAAAGCTTCTACAGTAGCTAAGATTGTATCTACTCTGGAGAAACACGGTGCTATGGACTATACAACAGTATTCTCCTCTACAGCCAGTGACTGTGCCCCGCTTCAGTATATTGTTCCTTATGCAGGTACTGCACTTGCTGAGTACTTCATGTATAAGGGAAAAGATGTATTAATGGTTTATGATGATTTATCCAAGCATGCAGTTGCATATCGTGCACTGTCATTGCTTCTGGAACGTTCACCGGGACGTGAGGCTTATCCTGGAGATGTATTCTATCTCCATTCCAGATTACTGGAGCGTTCCAGCCGTCTGAATGAAAAGGCCGGCGGTGGTTCTATCACTGCACTTCCTATCATTGAGACACAGGCAGGTGACCTTTCCGCATATATTCCTACAAACGTTATTTCCATCACAGATGGTCAGATCTTCCTGGAGAGTGACCTGTTTAACTCCGGTATGCGTCCGGCGGTTAACGTAGGTCTTTCCGTATCCCGAGTTGGTGGTGCTGCACAGGCAAAAGCCATGAAGAAAGCAGCAGGAAGTGTCCGTATCGATCTGGCTCAGTATCGTGAGATGGAAATCTTTACACAGTTCAGTTCTGATCTGGACGAGGCTACAACTCAGCAGCTGAAATACGGAAGCGGACTTATGGAACTTCTGAAACAGCCGCTTTCAAGCCCGTTAAGTCTTCATGAGCAGGTCATCACTCTTTGTGCGGCAACACACAAGGCAATGATGCACGTGGAAACCAAGAAGATGAAGAAGTATCAGAGAGATATGCTGGACTACTTTGACAGTGCTTATCCGGAAATCGGAAGAGAGATCGAGGAGAAGAGACAGCTTCCGGATGAACTGGCAGAAAAGATCGTGAAAGTGGCAGAAGAATTTGCAGATAAGAGCAGGTAGGTGTTGATATGGGCAGTACGAAAGAGATTCAGACTCGAATGAAAAGCATTCAGGACACCATGAAGATCACCAATGCCATGTATATGATTTCTTCATCCAAGATGCAGAAGGCCAAAAGAATCCTGTCCGATACAGAGCCGTATTACTATAATATGCAGGCAGCAATTTCCAGAATCCTGCGTCATATGCCGGATACAGAGCATCCTTTTTTCAGTATCCGTCATAAGATCGCAGAGGAAGACCGTAAGATCGGCTGTATCGTAGTTACCGGTGATAAAGGTATGGCAGGTGCCTATAACCATAATATCCAGAAAATGACAGAACAGTTTATGGCAGAGCATGAGCACTGCAAGCTTTATGTGCTGGGTATGGTAGGCCGTCAGTATTTCACGAAGAAACATATGGATATCGCAGAGAACTTTCCATATACAGTACAGAAACCGACCATGCACAGAGCACGTCTGATCTCAGAGGAGATTGTCAGGGCGTTCCTGGACAGAGAACTGGACGAAGTCCGTATTTTCTGACAGAGAACTGGACGAAGTCCGTATTTTCTATACGGAGATGCAGAGTGCAGTTGCAATGGAGCCGGTGAATATGCAGCTTCTTCCATTGAAGAAAGCAGAGTTCCTGCCAAATCAGGCAATGCTTGCGGACATGCCACAGGAGGAAATCGTGCTGTCACCATCAGCCGATGTACTTCTGAATACCATGATCCCAAATTACCTGACCGGTCTGATCTATGGATGTCTTGTAGAAGCGTATGCCAGTGAAAATAATGCCAGAATGATGGCAATGCAGTCCTCTACGGACAGTGCAAAGAAGATGCTCAGGGAGTTATCCATTGAGTACAACCGTGCGCGTCAGGCTGCCATCACACAGGAAATCACTGAGATTGTCAGCGGTGCAAAAGCACAAAAAAGGAAGTGACGACGATGAACAAAGGTAAAATTGTACAGGTTATGGGACCTGTTGTAGACGTTGTTTTTGAAGATGGAAATCTTCCTGAGATTAAGGATGCCCTTGAGGTAGAGAACAACGGTAAAAGATGTGTAATGGAAGTTTCCCATCATCTGGGAAACAATATGGTACGCTGCATTATGCTGAGCGCAAGCGAAGGCTTACAGCGTGACAGAGAAGTCATCGCCACAGGAAGCGGCATTAAGGTTCCTGTAGGTGATAAGACACTGGGACGTTTATTTAACGTACTTGGTGATACAGTAGATGACGGTCCTTCCCTTGAGGGAGAACAGAAATGGGTCATCCACAGAGATCCGCCGGATTTCGAACATCAGAAACCGGCTGTAGAAATCCTGGAAACAGGTATTAAGGTTATCGACCTTCTTGCACCATATGCAAAAGGTGGTAAGATCGGTCTGTTCGGTGGTGCCGGTGTTGGTAAGACAGTCCTGATTCAGGAGCTGATCCAGAACATTGCCACAGAGCATGGCGGATATTCCATTTTCACAGGTGTTGGAGAGCGTTCCCGTGAAGGTAACGACTTATGGTCAGAAATGAAAGAGTCCGGTGTTCTTGAAAAAACAGCCTTAGTGTTCGGACAGATGAACGAGCCACCGGGATCCCGTATGCGTGTTGCTGAAACCGGACTGACAATGGCTGAGTACTTCAGAGATGAGGAACACAGAGATGTGCTTCTTTTCATTGATAATATTTTCCGTTTTGTACAGGCTGGTTCCGAGGTTTCCGCCCTTCTTGGACGTATGCCTTCAGCCGTAGGTTATCAGCCAACACTGGCTACTGAGATGGGTGAACTTCAGGAACGTATCGCTTCTACTAAGGATGGTTCTGTAACATCTGTACAGGCTGTCTATGTACCTGCCGATGACCTGACTGACCCGGCTCCTGCAACTACATTTGCTCATCTGGATGCAACAACCGTTCTTTCCAGAAAGATCGTAGAGCAGGGTATTTATCCGGCCGTTGACCCGTTGGAATCTACTTCCCGTATCCTGGAGCCGGATGTTGTAGGTGAAGAACATTATGAAGTAGCACGTAAAGTACAGGAAATCCTTCAGAAATATAAAGAACTTCAGGACATCATTGCTATTCTTGGTATGGAAGAGCTTTCTGAAGAGGATAAGAGCACTGTATTCCGTGCAAGAAAGATCCAGAAGTTCCTTTCTCAGCCGTTCCATGTAGCTGAGAACTTCACAGGTATCAAGGGTAAATATGTTCCTCTGAAAGAAACCATCCGTGGATTCAAGGCAATCGTTGATGGTGAGATGGATCAGTATCCGGAAAATGCTTTCTTCAATGTTGGTACAATTGAGGATGTCATCGAGAAAGCAAAGACTGAGATGGGTCAGGAATAAGGAGCGGATTTTATGGCAGATACATTTGGTCTTGAGATTTATGCCAGTAATAAGCTGGCGTTTGCAGGACGTGCCAAAACCCTGACAATCCCGGCTGTTGACGGTGAGCAGGCCTTTCTGGCACAGCATGAGAATATTGTTGCTGCTATCATTCCGGGAGAAATGCGTTTCGAGGAAGCTGATGGCACAAAGCATGTTCTGGCTGTGAGCAGTGGGTTTGTGGAGATGATCAATAACCGTGTGAAGCTGTTCTGTCTGACGGCAGAGAGTCCTGAGGAGATTGATATCCGCAGGGCGCAGGAAGCGAAGGAGAGAGCAGAAGAGCAGATGAGACAGAAGCAGAGTATTCAGGAGTATCATATGAATCAGCTGGCTCTGTCCAGAGCTATGGCACGACTTAGGGTTACGAGTCATAAAGAAATTTAAAGAAACAAAATATATCAATAAAAAGCATCTTTGGATGGTCTGATGAAGGCTTTCCGTAGATGCTTTTATTGCTTTGTACCATGTTCTGACTTGTTTCTTAGCTGGTGAAAATTATTTTTGCAGAGTCCATTTTCTGTTTGAATTATTTCCAATTGGAGATACATCAGGTATTTCTTTTAAAATAGCCCGGGTTCGCGGAAGACTTAATCCAATATATTCAGCAATATCACTGGTTTTTGAGATATTGTTTTTAGATAAATACTCTCTGATTTTTTCTATATTTTCCAAAGTTTTTTGGTTTTGTTTTTTATGACAGGATTTATTCGCTTGTTTTTTATCGCTTGTTTTTATCGCTTGTTTTTTATCGCTTGTTTTTATCGCTTGTTTTTTATCGAAGCTAAGAATCAGAAGAGTTCTATCTGGATCAAATTGTTCTTCTATAACTGGTTCAACCCAGCCTTGATCCTCCCATGTGTTAAAAATGTTGGGTACTCCGCTGCCGGCACGCTCGCCGATATTGATCAGATTAAACATTTTCATGAGTACTTTGTTGCGAGGATCAGAAATTCCCCCTTTTTTCATTTGTTGTTTTCCTGTTCTGGAATATCCTGGATTTTCAAATACTATTCTGTCAGCTTCTTTTCGGACTACAATGCCTCGAACACCATAAAAGTCTGCATTTATCAAACAGTTTGCGAGGGCTTCCCTCAATGCTTCATGTACGGGAGTATCATCAATACGGTTTCCATCGATTGTTTTAAAAGGTACCTTGATATCTTTAACAAGTTTATTATATACTCGGAAGTAAAAATCACATATATTACCGGACCATTCACCGGAACTTGACTGTAAGCGATCGGTCCAGCGTATAGTTGGATCCAGAATTTCACGATAATCTAAAAAATATTCAGGGAAATGTCGTACAATGTTATATTCATCTCCAAACATTAGCATTCCTGCAGCTGTTGGATGAAGGCATTTATCAATATTGGAAATGGCAGCAGCTCCTATGCTGCGTAAATATTCAGAATCATTTAAACGGCCAAATGGATGTGCAGGTTTAAGGGCTCGATGTCTGTTGCGATATCCCTGAATGGTTTCATAATTTAGGTCGCTTATTGGAACATCATCCAGTACATCCATATCCATAGTGTTGTCTGTCTGGTCGCGGAGCATGGCTTTCACCTGAAGTTTGGTACAATGATAGTCTCCTTCGTGATTTCTTCGAAATGTTCCGCCAAATATATCATCATTAATATACACAGGTTTTTGTTCTCTGTTTGCCATAGGAACATAAATCACGATGATAGTATCTTCATCCTTCTCATATATCTCTACATCCTGATCAGATAGAAGATTTACGTTGACCTTTTTTCGATTATTGATTGTATCCCAGAAATGTTTTAACAGCTTGTCCCTGTCTGTACTTTTTAAACCTGTAGTTCTCCAGGTTCCATCTTTGTTTTCGGCAACTCCCAGAATAATTACGCCGCCATAACAATTTGCAAAAGCAGAGTAAGTCTCCCATAAAGAAGAAGGAAGGCCGCCATTTGCTTTTTTTACTTCGCGCCGGTTATCTTCTTTATATAAGTTGAACTTTGTAATATCAAAAAAATGTACCATTGTTATTACCTCTTTTTGAAACCAATAATTTGTCTTTATTATACCGTACAGAACTGAAAAATGGCAATGGCTATAATTAAAGAATATTTGTCGAAATTGCCACAGGTATAGAGTGCTTCACATTAATTCTGGAAACAGATATTCTGTTTTGCGAGTACAGGATATCGGATTAGGACTGTTGTATCCAGATTTTCACGATGCATATCGACAGCATTGATCTGATGATTTTCATAGGTGGTATAATAATAAATTCCCTTTGTTGTGTTGCAGCAGGAAGTGTAGAGAGTGATCTCATATTTGCCTTTTGCTACTTCGCAGCAGCCACGCTGTTGATCTACGGAGCCGAGGATGTGGAAGAACTGGCTGACGCTTTCGAGTTCGGAGTCGCCGGATCTGGAGTTCATTTTTGTGAAGGCAACTTTGGCAAAGCGGGAGGCGGAGGAAAGGTCTCCCGGGAGGCCGAGGGCGCCCATACCGCGGCTGTAGGATTGGAGTTCTAATCCTGGAGCGAAGGTGTTCTCTGGTTGGCGAGGGGAGAGAGACTGGTAGTTGTTAAGCTGGAACATCTGCTGTGGGAAGGGTGGGTTATTGGTTAGTACCCCTACAGGATTTTCGTAGATATGGAGGCCGTCCTGCATGGATTCGATAACGAGGCAGCCGGAAGCATCTGCGAGGATCCAGTGGAGCTGAGCACATGGGAAGTTCTCACTGAACTGTGTGTTGGTGAGATTCATAGTTGAGAGTCTCTGGCGGGCTTCTTTTAAGGTGGCACACTGGCTGAGAATCCATGGGATGAATTCGAACTGGGCTACGTTTTCTTTGTCCGATACTGGTTCTGCATAGACTGCATTTCCTACGAAATTCAGACCTGCCATGCCGAGACCTTTTTCATTAATGGCATCATAGTAGAGTGGATAGTCTCCGGCCACATGAGCCATTCCGATGATGGCATAGTGAGAGTCAGGGGCTTTATCAGAATGACGGAAATGGAATGGGTAGTTTCGTGGTGTGATGGTGATTTCATCACCGTAGGAAAATTCATAATCAAGGGTTCTGCCGAAATAGAAATCTTTTGTTTTATAAGTTGCTGCTGTGCACATA
>OBAG01001970.1_pt1 | contig 11491 bp, 7 predicted proteins | sample 1517701 | NCBI WGS metagenome assembly OBAG01 (sample SAMN04571702, study PRJEB22368) | human gut metagenome | biome: human gut; material: stool | host: Homo sapiens | place: Luxembourg | collected 2012-09-07 | reverse complement strand
GGGGCTTGCAGCGTTTTTGTTTTCTCCTTCTTCCGGTAATTTCACTTCTGTTACCGGGAGATTTTTATACGCCGCAAGCTTTTTTGTGATGGCATTGGATTCGGCAAGGACGCATTGTTTACAATTTGGCGGTGGATTATCCCGCGCAGGGTGTGGTACAATATAAACCACACTGAAAATGCAGGGGCCGATGCTCACCATCGACCCGTGAACCTTGCGGCGGCCGCTATGTGCCGCGGGCGAACCATGTCCGCCCTTACACTCTCGACGCAGGAAAGCCGCGCTGCATCTATTATAATTAAAGGGGTGTTTACCATGTGTACAGCTGCAACCTATACAACCGACAGTTTCTACTTTGGCCGCAATCTCGATTATGAATTTTCCTACGGTGACGAGGTCACGATCACGCCGCGGGCCTACCCGTTTAGCCTACGCTGCATGGGGGACTTCCGCACAAAATATGCGATGATCGGCATGGCCTACGTGGCGGGGGAGTACCCGCTCTACTATGACGCCGTCAATGAGAAGGGCTTGGGCATCGCAGGGCTGAACTTTGTCGGCAATGCAGTCTACCACCCGGCGCAGGATGGCAAAAGCAATGTCGCCCAGTTTGAGCTGATCCCGTGGCTGCTGGGCAGCTGTGCGACGCTGGCCGAGGTGCGCACGCTGCTTGCAAAAACCAACATCGTCAATATCCCGTTCAGTGAGCAGCTGCCCCTCGCGCAGCTGCACTGGCTCATTGCCGACAAAACGGGGAGCATCGTGGTGGAGTCCACTGCCGACGGCCTGCACATCTACGATAACCCCGTCGGTGTACTGACGAACAATCCGCCGTTCCCGCAGCAGCTTTTCGCACTGAACAACTACCGCGCACTCTCGCCGCGCACGCCTGCGGTTGCGTTTGCGGACGGCCTTGACCTGCCCGTCTACAGCCGCGGCCTCGGCGCACTGGGCCTGCCGGGCGATTTGTCCAGCCAGTCCCGTTTTGTGCGTGCGGCCTTTGTGCGGATGAACGCGAAATCCGGCAGCAGCGAGGCCGAGAGCGTCGGGCAGTTCTTCCACATCCTGCACGCTGTCGAGCAGCAGCGCGGCTGCTGTGAGCTGGACGGCGGCAAGTACGAGATCACGCTCTACACAAGCTGCTGCAACGCTGACAGAGGCATTTACTACTACACGACCTACGGCAACCACCAGATCACTGCCGTCGATATGCACCGGGAAAACCTTGACGGGGACAGACTGGTCCGCTATCCGCTGGTGCAGGGCGAACAAATTGCGCTGCAAAACTGATTTTACACCCAAAACGTGAAAAAAGCGCTTGCAACGTGCGGCAAACTATGCTATACTGTACGGTGCATGAGACTTTTCACGTCACGACGGCGTGGATAGAAATAGAAGGAGTGCTAATCTAATGAACTGGTATGAGATCGTTCTCGGCGTCGTCCTCATCGCCGTGTCCGTGTTGATCGTTGTTTTCACCCTCGCGCAGGAGCAGAAGGGCCAGGGCCTGTCCGGCGCAATCATGGGCGAAAGCTCCGCCACGATGGCAGCAGGCCGTGAGCGCGGCGTGGACGCCAAGCTGGCCAAGCTGACCAAGATCTGCGGCGTCGTTTTCTTTGTCGTCACGCTGGTCGTCTGCGTTTTGAGCGCACGCCTGTGATTTTGGCAGGGTAACAAAGATGAAAAGGGTCCGCCAAGCGCTTTGGCTTTGTAAGCAGCGCCCCGGCGGGCCGTTTTTTGTGGATGTATATAAGGGTAGGGCACCGTCGGATGGCGGTGCGACGTAAATTAAAGGAGCAACTATGACACCGTTACAGAAATCTATTTTAAACGCGGTCAAGCGCCGTCCCATGACGTTGCGCGAACTGCAGAACAACCTGCAGGTGGACAACTCCCGCCTGCGCACCACCGTTTCCGCTATGGTCGCCACCGGCGAGCTGTCGATGCGCAACGGCACCTATGTGCCCGGCTTTGCGACCTATGAGAATGCTGCAGCCCCCAACACGATTCCCTGCACGCTCGTCAAGCTGGCCGCGCGCTTCGGCTTTGCCAGCCGCGACGACGGCGAGGGCGACATCTTCATCCCGGGCCGCGCGCTGCACGGCGCAATGCCCAACGATAAGATCAACGTCAAGCTGTTCGACCACCCGCGCGTGGAGGGCTCCTCCGAGGGCGAGGTCGTCGAGGTCACGGTCCCGAACAACCGCTTTGCGGGCACGGTCTGCCTGTCCGAGGATGGCCGCATGGCCGTGGAGCCGGACGGCTGCCGCGACGTGAAGTTCCTGCTGGCCAAGCAGGGGAGCGAGGGCGTGCACCTGGGCGACAAGGTCGGCTTCCTCATCACCCACCGCGGCAACCGCCACAGCGACCACCGCGCCGCCGTTGTCGAGAAATTCGGTTCCTCCGACTATGCGTCCGAGTGCGCCAAGGCCATCCTGTATGGCCGCAGCGTCCGCCAGGAGTTCCCGCCGGACAACGCCACGATTGACCCCGCCGAGGCTGCGAAGCGCCTGGACCTGCGCGGCATTCCCATCTTTACAATTGACTCCGCCGAGACGAAGGACATCGACGACGCTATCAGCCTGCAGAAGCTGGACGACGGCTACGAGCTGGGCGTTCACATTGCCGACGTCAGCCATTATGTCCGCCCCGGCTCCGCGCTGAATGAGGAAGCGTTCGAGCGCGCGACGAGCATTTACTACGCCGACAAGGTCATCCCGATGCTGCCGACCCAGCTGTCCAACGGCATCTGCTCGCTGAACGAGGGCGAGGACCGTTTGGCGTTCTCCTGTCTGATGCGACTGGACGAGAACGGCGAGATCCGCAGCTACAAGTTCGTCAAGAGCGTAATCTGCAGCCGCGTCAAGGGCGTGTACAAGGAGATCAACGCCCTGCTGGAGCCCCCGGAATCTGAAACAGACGCCGACCTGACCGACCTCAAGACGAAATATGAGGCCGTGCTTGACCAGCTGCCCACGATGGACGAGCTGTACCGCAAGCGCCTGGTCCTGCGCAAGGCCCGCGGCGCCATGGATATTGAGTCCAACGAGGCTAAGCTCGTCATGGACGAGAACGGACGCTGCATCGACATTGTCAAGCGTGATCGCGGCACGTCCGAGTGTATGATCGAGGAGTTCATGCTGCTGGCGAACCAGTGCGCCGCCAACGCGGGCCGCACGAACAAGGTCCCGTTCGTCTACCGCGTGCACGAGGCCCCCGACGCCGAGAAGATGGAGAAGCTGTCCGCCACGCTGTTGGCCTGCGGCCTGAACGCCAAGTTCAAGAACCCCATCCCGACGCAGCTCGAGCTGGCGGCCCTGCTGGACGAGACCCGCGGCCAGCCCATCCAGATCCCCGTCCACACCGGCATTCTCCGCAGCATGCAGAAGGCCCGCTACGCCCCGCAGCCCCTGGGCCACTACGGTCTGGTGCTGGCGGACTACGCCCACTTCACCAGCCCCATCCGCCGCTACCCCGATTTGGCGATTCATCGTATTTTGACCGAGATGCTGAACGGCGTCTCTGCCAGCCAGCTGCAGCGCGACTTCAACGAGTTTGCCCAGCAGGCCAGCGAGAAGTCCAGCAAGCAGGAGGTCGCCGCCGTGCGCATTGAGCGCGATGTCGAGGACCTGTACAAAGCCGAGTACATGCACAACCATCTCGGTGAGGTCTACACCGGCACAGTGGCCGGCATTACGCCGCGCGGCGTCTTTGTCGAGCTGGACAACACGGTGGAGGGCTTTGTCCCCGCCGCGCAGCTCTGCAAGGGTGAACCGCAGGTCATCGACGGCGTCAGCATGCTGGACCCGCTGACCGGCAAGAGCTGGATGCTGGGTTCTTCCATGAAGATCCAGGTCGCCGCCGCCGATGTGGCGCTGGGCCGTATTGATTTTGAGTATATGGTGGAGTAATTTCCCGCGCCATACAATAGAAAACTCCCTGTCCGCACCGGGCAGGGAGTTTTTTGCGTCTTATATCACCTTATGCTCCATCCATTTCCCGCGGGCAAACCGCACAAGGAAACACAGGCTGCGGCAGATCCAGTCGATGAACATACCGAACCAGACGCCGGTCAGTCCTAAGTGGAACTGCAGAACGAAGATATAGCTCAGAATCACGCGGAACAGCCACATGCTGACGATGCTGACCGACATCGTAAACTTGGCGTCGCCGCCCGCGCGCAGGGCGTTGGGCAGGGTAAAGCTCGTCGCCCAGAAGAAGATGCTGAACAGGTTGAACCAGTGGACCACGTGGGTACACATGGCGGATGCCTCCGCCGAGAGGTTGAACCAGGTCACGACCTCGGGCATCAGGAAGAACAGCGCCGCGTTCGTGACGGCCAGCCCTGTGATGGCGATGCCCAGCAGCGTGACGGAATAGTGCTGCGCCTGCTTTTTCTCGCCTGCGCCAAGGCACTGCCCGATGACCGGGATCGTGGCAAGGCTCATCGTGTTGCCGGGAATGTTCGCCAGCGTCGAGACCGAGTTTGCCACGGCATTGGCCGCGATGGCCGAGGTGCCTAAGGTAGACGTCAGGCTGCTGACACACAGCTTGCCGATCTGGAACATGCCGTTTTCCAGACCCGACGGGATGCCGATGGACAAAATCTGCATGATGGGCCTGCGCCGGGGCCGCAGGTCAGCGAAGTGCTGCACGCGCAGGGGATTGTGCAGGTCCTGGTTCTGCCACAGGATGAACACCGCGGCGAACACACGCCCGATCAGCGTGGCCAGCGCCGCGCCGATAACGCCCATGCTGAAACCGTAGATCAGCAGCGCGTTGCCCGCAATGTTGATGACGTTCATGACAAGGCTGGCCAGCATACTGATGCGGCTGTTGCCCTGCGCACGGAACAGCGCCGCGCCGCCGTTGTACAGGCCGATGAAGGGGTAGGACACCGCACTGATAAGGAAGTACTGCTGCGCAAACCGCATGACATCCTCATCAATGCTGCCGAACACCATCCGAAGGATCAGGCGGGAGAGCAGCAAACAGACAACACCCACCGCAACCGTCGAGATGCCCAGCACGCTGTACAGCTGGGCGGCGCTGCGGCTGGCGTTTTCCTCATCCCGGCGGCCCAGATACTGGCTGGCAATGACCGCACCACCGGTAGCCAGCGCGGACAAAATCTGAATAATCAAAATATTCAGGCTGTCCACCAGCGATACGCTGGAGACAGCGGCCTCACCCACACCGGCGACCATCAGCGTGTCGGCCATGCCCATCGTGACGCTTAATGTCTGCTCCAGCAGCAGGGGCCAGATCAGGGTGAACAGCGCCCGTTTGGTAAACAGGGGACCTTGTGATTTTGCAGTGGCTGTCATGGTAAACTCCCATCCTCTTTTACTTGGATTTTACCATTAGTATACAGCAAAATCTATGCGAAATCAAGGATTTGACACTTGTACAAAAAATGCCCGCAAACGCTGTAGCTGCACTCTGTACAGCAAAAATTCGCAAAAATTAAATCGCAAGGATCTTGTCCACTTTTGCGGCGGCAAAAAGCCCCGGCCACAAAAGCTTGTGGCCGGGGCAGATCATGCGGCGGCTTGCAGGGGCCGCAGAAGGGCGGTGGTTAGAAGTCGACCTCGGTGTCGTAGTAGCAGCACTTCAGCAGCTTTTCCATCTCCTCCTGGGTCGGCTGGCGCGGGTTGGAGCCGGTGCAGGCATCGGCAATCGCGTTCTTTGCAATCTCGGGCAGTCTCTCGAGGAATACGTTCTCGGGGACAAAGCCCTGCTCGGCGGGGTAGGAGTCGGGGCCGTAGTGGCCGATGCAGTGCGGAATGTTCAGATCGTCGTTCATGCCGCGCAGATATTGGATGAGCAGCGCGACCTTCTCGTCGTCGTTCTCGCCGCCCAGGTGCATCTTGTCGGCAATGACGCCGTAGCGTGCCTTGGCGGTGGGATCCTTCGCGTTGTAGGCGATGACCTTGGGCAGGTACATGGCGTTGGCTGCGCCGTGGATGATGTGTGCGCCGTAATCGGCAAACGCCGCGCCGGTCTTGTGGGCCATGCTGTGTACGATGCCGAGCAGCGCGTTCGAGAACGCCATACCGGCCAGGCACTGGGCATTGTGCATTGCGTCGCGCTTATCCATATCGCCGTTGTAGCTGCCGACCAGATCCGCCTGGATCATCTCGATGGCGTGCAGAGCCAGCGGGTCGGTAAAGTCGCAGTTCGCGGTGGAGACGTAGGCCTCGATGGCGTGGGTCATGGCGTCCATGCCGGTGTGGGCGACGAGCTTCTTGGGCATCGTGTGGGCCAGCTCGGGGTCAACGATGGCGACATCGGGCGTGATCTCAAAGTCGGCGATGGGGTACTTGATGCCCTTCTGGTAATCGGTGATGATCGAGAAGGCCGTGACCTCGGTGGCCGTACCGGAGGTGGAGGAGATGGCGCAGAAGTGGGCCTTGCGGCGCAGCGGCGGGATGCCGAACACCTTGCACATATCCTCAAACGTGATGTCGGGGTACTCGTACTTGATCCACATGGCCTTGGCTGCGTCGATGGGGGAGCCGCCGCCGATTGCGACGATCCAGTCGGGCTGGAACTTTTCCATGGCGGCAGCACCCTTCATGACCGTCTCCACGGACGGGTCGGGCTCGATGCCTTCAAACAGCTCTACCTCCATGCCGGCCTCTTTTAAGTAGGCCTCGGCGCGGTCCAGGAAGCCGAAGCGCTTCATCGAACCGCCGCCGACGCAGATCATGGCGCGCTTGCCGGGCAGCGTTTTCAACGCTTCCAGCGCGTGGGGGCCGTGGTAAAGGTCACGGGGTAAAGTAAATCTAGCCATAGGGTTTGCCTCCTTTAAAAATAGCTCTCTCGAACTTTGATAATTAAATGTCAAAATCTGTTATTAACAGTATACACCTTATGTGTCTAAACGGTCAATCGACAATACAGAGAATTTTCCGGCGATAATTCAGCATTTTGCCAGTGGAACACTCATAGGCTGTTCTATGGGGAAGGGGGCAGGAGCTATGCGTCCGATCACGCCGCAGCAGAATACAAAAATGCGCCTGCGCATGCGGCTTTTGGCGGCGGTGCTGGCGGTGGGGTGCCTGGGCGGGCTGACGGTGCGGCTGTTTGTGCTGATGCTGCGCGACCCCGGCGGCTACGCGGCACGCGCCGCCGACCAGCAGCTGCGCGGGGCCACGCTGCCCGCCGCCCGCGGGGAGATCTATTCCGCCGACGGTACGCTGCTGGCCGCCAGCGAGACCTGCTGGACCATCCGCGCCGCCCCGCGGGAGATGGCCGACGACGCCGTAGAACCGGCAGCGCGGGCGCTGAGCGAAATATTAGAGCTGGACTACGCCGATACGCTGGCCAAATTCAGCCAGCGAACCTCCAACGACTGCCTGCTGCGCCGCCGCGTGGATAAGACGATGGCCGACGCCGTGCGGGACTGGTGCCAAGCGAACGGTGTGGACGGCATACAAATTCGGCAGGATACCCGCCGCGTCTACCCGCAGGGGAATTTCATGGGCGGCATTTTGGGTTTTACCGATGTGGACAACGCGGGCCTGTGGGGGCTGGAGCTGCGCTACAACGAAGAATTGACCGGGCAGAACGGGCGCATCCTGACTGCCAAGAACGCCTGGGGCTACGATATGCCGACCCACTACCAGACGCTGGTGGACGCCGTGCCCGGCAGCACGCTGACGCTGACCATCGACGCGAACATTCAGCACTGGCTCGAAAGCGCACTGTCCGCCGCTGTGACGGAGCATCATGTGGCCGAGCGCGGCGTCGGCATCGTGATGGACGTCCACACCGGGGCCGTGTTGGCGATGTCCTGCCAGCCCGACTACGACCCGAACGCGCCGCGGACCATTATAAATAAGGAAGTCCGCGACGCTGTGAATGCCCTGACCGGCGAGGAGCGCAGCGCCGCGCTGCAAAAGGCCCAGCAGGCACAGTGGCGCAACAAGGCCATCAGTGACCTGTATGAGCCGGGCAGCGTGTTCAAGCTCATCACGGCGTCGGCGGCGCTGGACTCCGGGGCGTGTAAGGCCACGGACTATTTCACCTGCGCGGGTAAAATAACTGTCGCAGGCACGCGGTTCCGCTGTGCAAACGGGCATATCCACGGCACCGAGACCTTCGCCCGGGGGCTGGCTGTCAGCTGCAACCCCTGCTTTATCCAGATCGGTGCGCGGCTTGGAAAAGAACGCTTCTGTGATTACTTTGCGGCCTTCGGCCTGCGGGAGGCCACGGGCATCGACCTGCCGGGCGAGGTCAGGCGCAGCGAATACTATACGGCGGACCGGATGGGCCCGGTGGAGCTGGCGAGCTGCTCGTTCGGGCAGAGCAGCAAGGTCAGCTACCTGCAGATGCTCACGGCGGTCTGTGCGGTGGTAAACGGCGGCGAGCTGATGCAGCCCTATGTTGTGGCGAAAATCACGGCGCCTGACGGCACTGTTGTGAAGGAAGTGCAGCCGACGGTGAAGCGCCGTGTCATCAGCGCGGAGACCTCCGCCACGATGTGCCGCCTGATGGAGGGCGTCGTTACAGGCGGCACGGGAAAACAGGCCGCGCTGGCGGGCTACCGCATCGGCGGCAAGAGCGGCACGAGCCAAAAGCTGGACAGCGCCAACGAGGGCGCGCGCATTGCGAGCTTTGTCTCCGTTGCGCCCATCGACGACCCCAAGGTCGCTGTGCTGGTCTGCCTGGATGAGCCCCACAGCTGGACGACGAGCGGCGGCGCGCTCTCCGGGCCGGTGTGCGCCGAGGTACTGGGAAAGGTGCTGCCGTATCTGGGCGTCGAGCCGGAAAGTGCGGAGTGATGGGAAACGGGCACGGGCGGATATGGAATCCGCCCCTACGTTGAATCGGGAAAGCGCAGGGTGACGGGGAACGGATAGAGCCCCTCCGGCCTTCGCTTCGTTCGGCCACCTCCCCACTGCGTGAGGAGGCGCTCTCGCGGGCAAAGCCCGCGCAAAAGGCGCCCCACGAAGTGGGGAGCTGGCCGAGCCTGCGAGGTCTGAGGGGCTCTGCCCGTTTGCCGTTGCACTATACAAAAAACTCTGCGCCGTCCCTCTTGACATTCCCCAATTCGGTGTTATACTGGTAAAGTACGCAAACGAACAGTTAGACAACGAACAATTCGAAATCTAACTTCTTGGACCCAAAAATCGTAAAGGAGGGAAGAAATGCACGAATCATCGTATGATGACTGCGGCTGCTGCGCGGATGTCCACTTCGGCGCACTGCTGAACCAGACCTCGCGGCTCATCCGCCGTGCGCTGGATGCCCGCATCAACGCCGAGGTCAGCTCGGAGCTGTCGGGCGTGCGCGGCATGGTGCTGGGCGACATCGTCCGTGCCGAGCGCCAGGGCCGCGACGTCTACCAGCGCGACATTGAGCAGTGGTTCAACATTCGCCGCTCCAGCGTTACCGCCATGCTGCAGGGCATGGAACAGGATGGCTTCATCACCCGCAGCGCCGTGGCGAAAGACGCCCGCTTAAAGCGCCTTATCGCCACAGAGAAGGGCCGCGCCTGTCACAAGCAGATCAAGGCAAGCATTGCGCGGTTTGAGGATGACCTGCAAAGCGGCATTGACCCGCAGCAGGCCGCCGCGGCCCGCGCTGTGCTGGAGCAGACCCTGCGCAACGCACAGCACATCCTGCAAGAGGAAAATACCAACCAAGAGAGGGGAAATACCAATTGTTAAAAACACTCGGACGTGAAACCAAGGGCTTCCGCCTGGTCTCCGTGCTGACGCCGATCTTTATGATCGCGGAGGTCATCATGGAAATGATCATCCCGAAGATGATGGCCTCCATCATTGACAACGGCGTCACGCCGGGCAATATGCAGGTCATCTACACCGTCGGCGCACAGATGGTCGTCGCGGCGCTGTTCGGCCTGCTGTTCGGCATTCTGGGCGCGGTGGCCGGCTCCCACGCGGCCACGGGCTTTGCCCGCAACCTGCGCCGCGGCATGTTCCGCAACATCCAGACCTTCAGCTTTGCCAACATTGACAAGTACTCCACCGCGGGCCTGGTCACCCGCATGACCACCGACGTCACCAACATCCAGAACGCCTACCAGATGCTGCTGCGCATGTCGGTGCGTGCGCCCGCCAGCATGATCGTGGCGCTGATCATGTCCTACACGGTCAACCGTCGGCTGGCAAACATCTATTTGATCGCCGTCATCCTGCTGGGCTGCGCGCTCGCCTTTATTATGAGCCGCGCCACCAAGTACTTCGGCGAGGCATTCCGCAAGTACGACGACCTGAACGAGAGCGTGCAGGAGAATGTCTCCGCCATCCGCGTTGTCAAGGCCTATGTGCGCGAGAAGTTTGAGGGCGAGAAGTTCCGCAAGGCCAGCGAGAATGTGCGCAATCTGCTGATGCGTGCCGAGCTGATCCTGGCCTGGAACGCCCCGCTCATGCAGCTGACCGTCTACAGCTGCATCCTGCTCATCTCCTGGATCGGTGCCCAGCTCATCGTCAGCTCCGGCGCAACGACCTTCACCACCGGCGACCTGATGAGCATGCTGAGCTACTGCATGAACATCCTTATGAGCCTGATGATGCTGTCCATGGTGTTCGTCATGATCACGATGTCTGCAGCCTCCGCCAAGCGCGTGGCCGAGGTGCTGGACGAGCAGTCCGACCTGACGAACGGTGAGGATCCCGTTATGGAGGTCAGGGACGGCTCCGTCAAGTTCGACCACGTCAGCTTTGCCTATAAAAAGGATGGCGAGAAGGCCCTCGAGGACATTGACCTCGACATCAAGTCCGGCGAGACCATCGGCATCATTGGCGGCACCGGTTCGGCTAAGTCCAGCCTTGTGCAGCTGCTGCCGCGTCTGTACGACGTGACCGAGGGCAGCGTGACCATCGGCGGCGTTGATGTGCGCAGATATGACCTCGACACCCTGCGCAACAACGTCGCCATGGTGCTGCAGAAGAACGAGCTGTTCAGCGGCACGATTGCCGAGAACCTGCGCTGGGGCAACCCCGACGCCACCGACGCCGAGATCGAGGACGCCTGCAAGCAGGCCTGCGCCGATGAATTTATCGAGCGCTTCCCCGACAAGTACCAGACCCACATCGAGCAGGGCGGCAACAACGTCTCCGGTGGCCAGAAGCAGCGCCTCTGCATTGCCCGCGCACTGCTGAAAAAGCCCCGCATCCTGATCCTGGACGACTCCACCTCCGCCGTCGATACCGCGACGGACGCAAAGATCCGCCATTCGTTTGCGGAAAAAATCCCCGGCACGACGGTGTTCATCATCGCCCAGCGCATTTCCTCCGTGGAAAATGCGGACAAGGTCCTCGTGCTCGACAACGGCAGGGTCAGCGGCTTTGACACCCCGGCCAACCTGCTGAAAACAAATGCCATCTACCAGGATGTCTACAACAGCCAGACCAAAGGTTCCGGCGACTTTGATGAGAAGGGAGGGGAGGCATAATGGCACAGCAGCCTAAAGTCGTAAAGGTCGGCCCCGGCGGGCGCAGCAATGGCCCCCGACCAA
>OBAG01001962.1_pt1 | contig 11526 bp, 6 predicted proteins | sample 1517701 | NCBI WGS metagenome assembly OBAG01 (sample SAMN04571702, study PRJEB22368) | human gut metagenome | biome: human gut; material: stool | host: Homo sapiens | place: Luxembourg | collected 2012-09-07 | reverse complement strand
CCAGTCCTTGGTAGGTCCAAAAATGCGCTCGCAGAACAGGCCGTCGCGCTCCGGCTTCAGGGTGCGGTAGTTGATGGTTTCAGGTTTCTTGACCTCGCCATAGCTCCAGGCACGGATCTGGTCGGGAGAAGCAAGGCCGATCTTGATAGAATCGAACTCTTTATTTTCCATTCAGCGAACCCTCTCATTTAATCGTGACGTAAACAGCATTCCGATCATTCACCGTCGAACAGGTCGTCGCCATTGTCGGCTTCGATCTGTGCCAGAGAAGCTTCATCCGGCTCCTCATCGCCCAGGTCGTCGTCAAAGCCTTCATCGGCATCCTTGACACTGTAATCATCCTGCAGCTCGCTTTCCAGCAGAACGTTATCACCGATATCGCTGTTGTCAAAGTTGGCATCGTCATCGTCATATTCCTGACGCATATCAACAGCGTTGCCTTCCTTATCCTGAACAACAATATCCAGGCCAAGGCTCTGCAGTTCTTTCAGCATAACGCGGAAGCTTTCGGGGATGCCCGGATTCGGCACATCTTCGCCCTTGACGATTGCTTCGTAGGTCTTGACACGGCCCACAACGTCGTCAGACTTGACAGTCAGGATCTCCTGCAGGGTGTAAGCCGCGCCATAAGCTTCCAGAGCCCAAACTTCCATTTCGCCGAAACGCTGGCCGCCGAACTGGGCCTTGCCGCCCAAAGGCTGCTGGGTAACCAGAGAGTACGGGCCGGTGGAACGGGCATGGATCTTATCATCAACCAGGTGATGCAGCTTGAGGTAGTACATATAACCGACAGTAACCTTGGAGGGGAACTTTTCGCCGGTACGGCCATCGTAAACGGTGGTCTTGCCGTCATCGGTCAGGTCGATCTTGCTGAAATCGATGATGTGGCCCTTATCGCCCATCAGGCGGGGCAGCTTGGTGGGATATTCCGGTGCATGGTCGCCATGCCACTTATCGCGGGCTTCGGCCAGGCAGTCACGGATATCGGATTCGTGCGCGCCATCGAACACGGGGGTCTGCACATGCCAGCCAAGGGCCTTGGCAACATAGCCAAGGTTGACTTCCAGCACCTGACCGATGTTCATACGGGAAGGAACGCCCAGGGGGTTCAGCACGATATCCAGCGGAGTACCATCAGGCAGGAACGGCATGTCCTCCTGCGGCAGAATGCGGGAAACAACACCCTTGTTGCCGTGACGGCCTGCCATCTTATCGCCAACGCTGATCTTACGCTTCTGGGCGATATAGACGCGCACGCAGGTGCGCACGCCGGGCTGCAGCTCGTCAGAGTTTTCGGGGGTAAAGACCTTAACATCCACAACAATGCCGTAAGCACCGTGGGGAACGCGCAGGGAGGTATCACGTACTTCCCGTGCCTTTTCGCCAAAGATGGCGCGCAGCAGGCGCTCTTCGGCGGTCAGTTCGGTTTCACCCTTCGGGGTAACCTTACCAACCAGAATATCACCGGTCTTGACTTCGGCACCGATGCGGATAATACCGCGGTCGTCCAGATCCTTCAGGGAATCATCGCCGACGTTGGGGATATCACGGGTCACCTCTTCAGGTCCCAGCTTGGTATCGCGGGCTTCGCTCTCGTACTCCTCAATGTGGATAGAGGTGTAGATATCCTCGCGGACCAGCTTTTCGTTCAGCAGAACAGCGTCCTCATAGTTGTAGCCTTCCCAGGTCATGAAGCCGATCAGAGCGTTCTTGCCCAGAGAGATCTCGCCGTCCTTGGTGGCGGGGCCGTCAGCCAGAACGTCGCCCTTCTTGACAACATCGCCCACATAGACGGCGGGGCGCTGGTTGACGCAGGTTCCCTGGTTGGAGCGCATAAACTTAATCAGTTCATAGGTATCGGCGGAGCCATCTTCCAGACGGACAACGATCTTATCTGCGTCAACGCTTTCAACGGTGCCGTCATGGGCAGCCAGCACGCAGACACCGGAGTCGGTAGCAGCCTTGTATTCCATACCGGTAGCAACCAGAGAGCGCTGGGTAACCATCAGAGGCACAGCCTGACGCTGCATGTTGGAGCCCATCAGAGCACGGTTACAGTCATCGTTTTCCAGGAAGGGAATGCAGGCGGTAGCCACAGAAACCATCATTCGCGGAGAGACATCCATGAAATCGACCTGTTCACGGGCAAATTCCTGAATGTCGTTGCGATGACGGCCGGAAACGCGGGAACGGACAAAGCGGTTGTTCTCGTCCAGCGGTTCGTTGGCCTGTGCCACGATGTATTCATCTTCAACGTCGGCGGGCATATAAACAACTTCATCGGTAACAACGCCGGTTTCTTTATCCACGCGGCGGTAAGGTGCCTCAATGAAGCCGTACTTGTTGATCTTGGCGAAAGATGCCAGATAGGAGATCAGACCGATGTTGGAACCTTCGGGCGTCTCAATCGGGCACAGACGGCCATAGTGGGTATAATGAACGTCGCGGACTTCGAAGCCTGCGCGGTCACGGGACAGACCGCCGGGGCCCAAAGCGGACAGACGGCGCTTATGGGTCAGCTCAGACAGCGGGTTGTTCTGGTCCATGAACTGAGACAGTGGGCTGGAACCGATGAACTCACGGATGGCAGCCACGACCGGGCGGATGTTGACCAGGCTCTGCGGGGTAATCTCGCCGGATTCCTGGTTCTGCAGGGTCATGCGCTCGCGCACAACGCGCTCCATACGGGCAAAGCCGATGCGGAACTGGTTCTGCAGCAATTCGCCAACGCTGCGCACGCGGCGGTTGCCCAAGTGGTCGATTTCATCGGTCACGCCGATGCCATGGTCAAGGCCCAGCAGGTAGTTGACGGAAGCAAAGATATCGTCAACGGTAACGGTGCGGCTGATGAGCTTATCATGATTCTTGGTCAGCAGTTCTTTCTGCTCTTCCGGATCGGAGGTAGCATCCAGAATCTTACGGATTTCGGCGAAGGAAGCGCGCTCGTTGATGCCGCATTCCTTCACGTCAAAGCTGAAGAAACTCTGGGCATCGACACAGCCGTTGGAGAACACGATCACATTGACCGGATCCTGGCCCTTGCGCTCCACGATAACAGTAACGCGGGAAACACCGGCGTTATCAATTTCAACAGCCTTTTCGTGGTTGATACGCTCGCCCTTGGCGGCCAGCAGTTCGCCGGTCAGCGGGGCAATGATGTCCTCGGCAGTCTTATAGCCCGCAATACGGCGGAACAGGCACAGCTTGTTGTTCATCTTGAAGCGGCCAAAACGAGCCAGGTCGTAACGGCGCGGATCAAAGAACAGCAGGTTGATGTGGCTGCGGGAGCTTTCCACCGTCGGCGGCTCGCCGGGGCGCAGCTTGCGGTAGCACTCCAGCAGGGCTTCCTCTGTGGAATGGGTGATATCCTTTTCCAGGGTGGCGTTGATTTTGGGTTCAGAATCGCCGAAGTACTGGCGGATCTGCTCATCGGTGCCAAGACCCAGTGCGCGCAGGAAGGTAGTAACCGGCAGCTTGCGGTTTTTATCAATGCGCACATAATATACATCGGAAGAATCGGTTTCGTATTCCAGCCATGCGCCGCGGTTGGGGTTCATGGTTGCGGTGAAAAGGTCCTTGCCGGTACGGTCCTTGCTGGAAGCATAGAACACGCCGGGCGAACGAACCAGCTGGCTGACGATAACACGTTCTGCACCGTTGGAGATGAAAGTGCCGGAATCCGTCATGAGCGGGAAATCGCCCATGAAAATTTCCTGTTCCTTCACTTCGCCGGTGCTCTTGTTCAACAGGCGCGCAGTGACATAAAGCGGCGCAGCATACGTTGCGTCACGCTCTTTACATTCTTTAATGGTATATTTGGGGTGCTTGTCCAGACGGTAATCGACAAATTCCAGCGAGAGATTCCCGGTGTAATCCTCGATCGCGTCAATGTCGTGGAACACTTCGCGCAGGCCCTCGTCCAGGAACCAGTTATAAGAGTTTTTCTGGATCTCGATGAGGTTGGGCATGCCAATCACTTCGTTGATGCGGGAAAAGCTCATTCTGGAGGTTCGACCGTTTTGTACGGGCTTGACCTTTACCATAAAATGCGACCACTCCTATTCCGTTCAGATTTGTTTTTGGCAAAAGCGCTCCGCCGAAGCAATGATTTTCTTGGAACATTCGTCGTTTTTAACAAAGTTTGAAAAAACGCGAAAAAATCAGAATTCCTTTAGGGCGCTCTATTCCATTTTGTGATACTATGCCAGTATACCAGCCAAAAAGCTGATTGTCAAGGGCTCTTTTGGCATTTTGCGTGTTTTTTTATCAGTCAATTGAACGCCCGGATGCGTGTCACATTTCTTTTGTCAAAGTGCTATTTTTGCATTTCTTTTGCCACTTGACAAATCCTTGAAATGCCGCTAATTGGCACAATGCCCAATTACCTTGTGTGTTTTTTGTATGGGTTGCAGCCTGCGTTTTTTCTGCATTTTCCCGTTTTTTACGCTTTGCAAACAAAAAGTGCCCTTCCCGCCGTTATCCGTGTGCAGGGTGGGCACTCGTCTGTTTTTGATGTTATGCGTTTGATGCCGGGCCCGCCACACGGGTATTTACACCAGCTCCACCCGGTATTTTTGCAGCCAGTAATTCAGCTGCACAAACCAGGCAATGGTCTGCGGGGTGGTCATCAGCTGGCCATACCAGGGGGTCGCGGTCTCGGCAGCGGTCAACAGCTGTTCCAGCGCTGACCTCTTGGCAATACGCAGCAGCGGGGCATCCGGGTCCTGCATCGCACTGCGCAGCATGGCACTGACAGCGTTCAAATACGCCGGGTTCCATGTTTTAGGGTAGGGGCTCTTTTTTCGCCACAACACTTCCGTGGGCAGCACGCCCTGCATCGCCTGGCGCAGCAGGCCTTTTTCGTGGCCCTCGTAATCCTTATATTCCCACGGCACGCTGTACAGGTATTCCGCAATGCGGTAATCGCAGAACGGCACGCGCACTTCCAGCCCGCTGTACATACTCATTCGGTCCTTACGGTCCAAAAGGGTCTGCATAAACCAGTTAAAGTTCAGGGCAAACATCTGGCGCATCCGTTGTTCCAGGGGATCCAGACCGGGGCGGATGGAAGTTTGCTCCAGCGTGGCGCGGTAGCCTTCATCAATATACGCCGCCGGGTCAATGCCGCCGAACACCTCCGGCTTAAAAAAGCTGACCCTGTATGCCGTGCTCTGCGCCCAAGGGAAGCCATACCGCTCCCGCACGGTCTTATCCCTGTACCAGGGGTAACCGCCAAATATCTCGTCCGCGCACTCGCCGGAAAGTGCCACGGTGGCTGTTTTACGGATCTCACGGCAGAACAGCAGCAGCGAGGAGTCCACATCCGCCATACCGGGCAGGTCGCGGGCGTCCACCGCTTCCAGCAGGGCGGCGGCCAGTGCTTCGCTGTCCAGCGTTACCCAGGTATGCTGCGCGTTCAAGAACTGGTTCATGGTGCGGATATACGGCGCATCCGGGCTGGGCTGGAAATGGGTGGCGTGGAAGTACTTTTTGTTATCCTGATAACCGACCGAGAAAGTCTGCAGCGTTTTGCCCTGCGCCGTAAAGTGGGAATCCGCGATTGCCGAAATCAGGCTGGAATCCAGCCCGCCGGAAAGGAAGGTTGCCACCGGCACATCCGATACCAGCTGCCGCATGACGGCATCCATCACCAGGTCCCGCACTTTGGCTGCGGTGTGGGTAAAATCATCGGGGTGTTCGTGGTCGGTCAGCTGCCAGTAGCGGCGCACGGTGAGGCGCGGCGCACCAACCTGTGGCACAGTGTATTCTGCGCAGCAGCCGGGCTTCAATTCCTGCACATTGCGGAATACCCCGCACCCCGGCGTGCGGCCGGGGCCGAGCAGCAGCACATCGGCCAGCCCATGGGCATCCACCTGCGGCGGGATCTCCGGGTGGCAGAGCAGCGTTTTCAGCTCGGAAGCAAAGATCAGGCTGTCCCCGCGCAGGGCATAGAACAGCGGCTTGACCCCGACGCGGTCCCGCGCCAGAAAGAGCTTTTGCGCCCGCTGCTGCCACACAGCAAATGCAAAAATACCGTTCAGCTTTTCCAGACAGTCCGGCCCCCACTGGGCAAAAGCATGTAACAAAACCTCAGTATCGGAATGGCTTACAAAGCGATGGCCCAGAGCCGCAAGCTGGGCGTGCAGCTCCGGCGTGTTGTACAGCTCGCCGTTGTACACCAGAATGTATTTCTCCCCGCCCTGCTCCAGCACCATGGGCTGGCAGCCGTTTTCCAGATCCACCACAGCCAGCCGCGCATGGATCAGCGCCGCATGGCCGTGCAGGTACATTCCCCGCTGGTCCGGCCCGCGGCGTGCAAGGCTTTTCTGCATTCGGCAGTAAGCTGGGTAGTTGGCTGCAATCTTATTTGGGTCCGCGCTGATCTGTCCGGCAATTCCACACATCGTTATCCCCTCCCCTATATCATCAGGGTAATCGTATGCTGTGGCTTTGTCATTTATGCCTGCTGCACACAAAAATACACCCGCACCGCCGGGCAAACAGCAGTACTGGTGCAGATGATTTTAATTTATAAGAATCACGGCATCAATCCAGGAAGTCGCGCAGCTTTTTGCTGCGGCTGGGGTGGCGCAGCTTGCGCAGTGCTTTTGCTTCGATCTGGCGGATACGTTCACGGGTAACGTTGAACTCCTTGCCCACCTCTTCCAGCGTGCGGGGGCGGCCATCTTCCAGGCCAAAGCGCAGGCGCAGGACCTTTTCTTCACGCGGGGTCAGGGTTTTCAGCACATCGGCCAGCTGCTCTTTCAACAGGGTCTGGCTGGCGGCTTCGGCGGGAACGGGGGCTTCCTCATCGGGGATAAAGTCGCCCAAGTGGCTATCTTCCTCCTCACCGATGGGGGTTTCGAGGCTGACGGGTTCCTGTGCCACGCGCATAATCTCGCGCACTTTGTCCACCGGCATATCCAGGCGCTCGGCAATTTCTTCGGCGCTGGGCTCATGGCCGTTTTCGTGCAGCAGTTGGCTGGAAACCTTTTTGACCTTGTTGATGGTTTCCACCATATGCACAGGGATACGGATGGTGCGGGCCTGATCCGCAATGGCGCGGGTGATGGCCTGGCGGATCCACCACGTTGCATAGGTGGAGAACTTGAAGCCCTTGGTATGGTCAAACTTTTCAACCGCTTTGATCAGACCCAGGTTACCTTCCTGGATCAGGTCCAGGAACTGCATGCCGCGGCCCACATAGCGCTTTGCAATGGAAACTACCAGACGCAGGTTGGCTTCGCTCAGGCGCTGCTTGGCGCGTTCGCCGTCCTTGCCGCCTTTCTGGATATCCAGGGCCAGCTGCACTTCCTCATCGGGGGTCAGCAGGGGCACGCGTCCGATCTCTTTCAGGTAAACCTTAACGGGGTCATCGATGGTAATGCCGTCCGAGGTAACGGTATCCTCAAAGTCATCCATCCCCTCCTCGCCCATATCGGCCACAGCGGACATATCAGTGGCGTCATCATCCACCACTTCAATGCCGTTGCTTTCCAGCTCTTCATACAGCTTTTCCATCTGCTCCGCGTCAATAACACGGCTGCTTTCTTCCATAGCGTCACTGATTTCGGTGCTGGTCAATTTGCCTGCACGGCGGCCCTGTTCAATCAGGTTGCGAATCGAATCTTTCTTTTCTGCCATAAGTAGTTTCTCCTTTGGTTTTTATTCTGCCCATCTTACTGGAACGGGATAAAACAACATGGTTTTGGCCGGGTGGAAATTATTCTTCCGGCGGGCGTTCGCCCACTTTTTTGCGGGCAAGGGCGGCAAATTTCTGCCGGAATTCATCGTCTGTGGTGCCTGCCACCTGGGCGCTTTCGGGGTTTGCGGTCTGCAAACGATCCAGCAGCATATCAATATCCCGGCGGGTCAGGCGGGTATCGGCGTTTTGGGCCTGGGCCAGCATCACCTGGCTGTAGGCTTTTTCCTCCAACAAGGGGGAAAGGGTCGTGGCGTTGGCGGGCTGGCCGCGGGCGGCGCAGTCGTAAATCGCCTTGATTGCCTGCTGCATTTCCGGCAGCACCACCATGCCAAGGTTCAGCCGCTCCCGGATGTAGGGGATGGCGCCGGTATCCTGCAGCATAGCCGCCACAAGCTGGCGGGCGGCACTTGCGGCCCCCAGGGCAGCTTCGCCCCCGCGGTCATAGGGCACGCGGATATCCGCCGCAATCCCCTGGCGGGAAAGTTCGTTCTGCTCTTTGCGGCGCGCCCTGCGCCCGGCCCCGCGCACGGCGCTTTCCAGCTGGACCAACACAGCCTTTTTATCAATGCCGGTCTGCTCCGCAATGCGCCCGGCATACACATCCCGCGCCGTGGGGCTGACCGCGCTGCCTGCCAGAATGCCGATGGCTTCATCCACATATTGCAGGCGCTGGGCATCGTTGCGCAGGTCATATTTTTTCACTGCCTTAGCCAGCTTGAACTCCAGCGGGGTTGCGGTGCCTTCCAGCACGGCTTCAAACCGGTCGCGGCCATAGGTGCGGATAAATTCATCCGGGTCCTTGGCACCGGGGATGTTCAGCACCCGCACCTGCAAATTGGTACCGGAAAACAGCGCCAAACTGCGCTCCGTTGCCTTCTGGCCTGCTTCGTCCGAGTCATAACTCAGCACCACTTCGTCGGCGTATTCCGTCAGCAGCTTGACCTGCTCCGGCGTCAAAGCCGTGCCGCAGGCACAGACAGCGGTATCAAACCCGGCTTCGTGCATCGAGATGACGTCCATATACCCTTCGCAGAGGATATACCGCTTGGATGTTGATTTTTTTGCCACATTCAGCGCAAACAGCGTGCGGGATTTGTGGTAGACCATCGTTTCGGGCGAGTTGATGTATTTCGGCTTGGAATCATCCATCACGCGCCCGCCGAACGCAATGATATTGCCCCGCACATCAATGATGGGCACCATCACGCGGTGGCGGAAGATATCATACAGATTGCCCTTGGCGCTACGCTTGACAAGGCCGGAGGATTCCAATTCCGGCTCGGTAAAGCCGCGGTGGCGCAGGTAGTGCAGAAGGCCGACAAAATCTTCCGGTGCATAGCCCAGGCCAAACCGGCGGATGGCCGCATCCGAAAGGCCGCGTTTTTCGCGCCAGTAGCGGCGGGCCATGGCGGCTTCCGGCGTTGGGGCGTTGAGCTGGTCATAAAAATAGCGCGCGGCGTTGCGGTTGATCTCCAACAGGCGGGAGCGGGAACGGCTTTCCTGGTCGTCCTCCTCCGGCATGGGCATCCCGGCGCGGCCCGCCAGCTGTTTAACAGCTTCCACATAGCCCAGGTTGGAAATTTTGCGCACAAAGTTAATCACATCCCCCGCCGCACCGCAGCCAAAGCAGTAAAAACTTTGGGTATCCGGGTAGACGGTAAACGAAGGGGTTTTCTCGTTATGGAAAGGGCACAACCCGGTATAGGTCCGCCCGCGATGACGCAGCTGCACATATTGGCCGATTACTTCGGTAATATCATTGCGTGCAACCACTTCCTGTATGTATTCCTGTGGGATCAATGGGACTCCGGGCCTCCTTTCGCGTATATATCGTAATAATTTATAGGGCAATACCGCGGTTAGCGGGCGCACAATGTGCGCCCCTTCGGGGCGGGCGGCAGTGCTCTAACATACTGTCAATTTTATAGCACCTGCCACTTTTGCGGCACAAACAGCTCCTCAAACAGGCGGGTAGCAAATTCATCGCTCATGCCGGAAATATAATCCGCCACGGCACGGTCCATTCCCTGGTGATATGCCACCTGCATATAAAAATTAGGCATCAGCGTGGGGTCCGCGCAAAGGCGCTCATACAGCGCTTCGATCATCTTGTCCACTTTTTTCTCTTCGCGCTTGGCATCCTTGTCCACATACACCGTGCTGTACATAAAGTCTTTCAGCACACCGTATGCCTCCTCCACTTCGGGGGAAAACTGCATTTTCCCATTTTTGCAGTTTGTGCTGTTTGCCACAAGGTCGGTGATCATTGTGGTGATGCGCCGGGATTTGGTATCTCCCAGCACCTGCACGGCATCCCGCGGCAGGGCGGTGGGGTTCAGCACACCGGCGGCCACGGCATCCTCAATATCATGGTTCAAAAAGGCAATGTGGTCCGCATAGCGCACGGTACAGCCTTCCATCGTGCGGGCCCAGGCACCTTTGGTGTGGGTAATAATCCCGTTGCGCACCTCCCAGCAAAGGTTCAGGCCCTTACCGTCCTTTTCCAGGTAGTCCACCACCCGCAGGCTTTGGCGGTAGTGGGTAAACCCGCCGGGGCACAGCCGGTTCAGTGCGCGCTCCCCCGTGTGGCCGTATGGGGTGTGGCCAAGATCATGCCCCAGGGCAATGGCTTCGGTCAGGTCCTCATTCAGCCGCAGGGCGCGGGCAATGGTTCGGGCAATCTGGCTGACTTCCAGCGTGTGGGTCAGCCGGGTGCGGTAGTGGTCGCCCTCCGGCGAAAGAAACACCTGTGTTTTCTGCTTCAACCGCCGGAAACTTTTACAGTGCAAAATTCTGTCCCTGTCACGCTGGTAGCAGGTCCGCAGGTCATCTTCCGGTTCCGGGGTGCGGCGGCCAAAGCTCTGCTCACTTAAAGCGGCATAGGGGCTTAAGGTCAGGCGTTCAATTGTCTGGGTCTCTTCCCGCACAGTCACGGCGCAGCCTCCTTTCCCCTATCCGGTTCCCCGTTGGGCATATCATGCCCAAAAACGGCTCTCTATATTATAAATACGATAAAAAGCCGCCAAACACTTGTATGAAATGTAAAAATTTCATGGGAAATTCTGCTTTCTTGCCAGAAATGACTGCGCAGCATCAAAAAGCTGCGTAAAGTGGTTTGCTGATCGTCACTTCGGCACTGCCGCGGGTCAGCTCGCTCAGGTCATGGCACAGGGCTTCTTCGGTTCCGGCAGGCATGCGCCAGCGCAGGGTCACAGCGTCGGCATACTCCGGTTCCTGCAGTTTGGCCCCAGCGGCTGCGATCATCCGCTGGGCCTGTTCAAACTTGGGGTATGGCACGGTCACGGCGCAATCCGTCACCAGCCGCATGCTGACAATCTCCGCCTGCTGCAAGGCTCCGGATGCCGCCGCGGTGTAGGCCCGCACCAGCCCGCCGGTACCCAGCAGAACTCCGCCAAAGTACCGCGTAACCACCACGATCACATCCGAAAGCCCCGCATGGCCGATGGCTTCCAGCACGGGGGTACCGGCGGCTGTAGCGGGTGCGGCCGCCCTCGCGCAGAACATAGGCATACACATTATGCCGCGCAGTGCGGTTGGCCGCTTTGATGCGGTTCAGGTGGGCAAGGGCAGCTTCCTCGGTATCGGCAAACGCAGCGGAAGCAATAAAGCGGGAGCGCTTTTCTTCATATTCAAAGGTGGAAATACCGCGGATCGTTTGATAGTCCGGCATAGGGGTTCTCCTTTGAGATGCAAGATGATGGATTTGAAAAAAATACCGCAGATGTTGCCATCTGCGGTATACAAAACCTTAATGCAATTACTTGCCAGCCTTGTTGGCGTAGCGGCGCTTAAAGCGCTCA
>OBAG01001954.1_pt1 | contig 11563 bp, 13 predicted proteins | sample 1517701 | NCBI WGS metagenome assembly OBAG01 (sample SAMN04571702, study PRJEB22368) | human gut metagenome | biome: human gut; material: stool | host: Homo sapiens | place: Luxembourg | collected 2012-09-07 | reverse complement strand
CCGCCACTTTACGAACCATGTTCGCCTTTATCTCTCTTGCATCACTCGATGCTGTAATATCTAAAAAAACCAATTCATCTGCCCCTGCTTTTCCATAAGCAGTACCAACTGAAACCGGGTCTCCCGCATCAATCAAATTAACAAAATTAACTCCCTTTACCACTCTTCCCTCATTTACATCCAAACATGGAATTACTCTTTTCGTAAACACCGAAATTCCTCCTATCTTCGTCTTATTCTATATGGAAACAAAATTCTTCAAAATTTCCAGCCCAACATCTCCGCTCTTCTCCGGATGAAACTGGGTTGCAAAAATATTGTCATGTTCCACTGCCGCATGTACCGGAACAATATAATCCGTTGTAGCTGCTACATCTTCAATATGTTTGGCTTTTAAATAATACGAATGAACAAAATACACATATACATCCTCCGGAATTCCTTTTAACAGTTTCGAATTCGGATTGATTTTCAAAGAGTTCCATCCCATATGCGGAATTTTATATCCTTCTTTTTCCGGAAATCTTACAATTTCACCGGGAAGAAGTGAAAGTCCTTTTACATCATGTTCTGACTCATCACTTCGCTCAAAAAACAACTGTAGCCCAAGGCAGATGCCCATAATCGGTGTACCGGATGCCGCCACATCCTGCAGCACTTTTGTCAGTTCATAGCGATTCATCTTTTCCATCGCATCCTCAAACGCACCAACTCCCGGCACAATTACATGATCTGCTTTCTTAATTTCTTTCACATCTCTTGTAATCACCGGATGTTCCCCAATATATTGTAACGCCTTCTCAACGCTTTTAATATTTCCTGCATCATAATCCACAATTGCTACCATCGTTTTGTATCACCTCTGTCATTGTATTAGAATAGCCGACCGGAAAACCGGTCAGCTATCTTTTCATTATCTCTCATCAGCTTCATTTCTCTTCTGCCACTGCAAAAGAATCGCCTGCAAGCGGTCTGTGTATTCCTTTTGTGTCTCGGAAGCAATAATATTTCGTGCCTGTGATTCACTGACACCGAACTCATTGTACAGCTGATTTGCGAGTTTACTCTCCAATTCATTGTACTGGCTGAGCATATCATACTGCTCCGCTTTTGCTTTGTTTGCATCGTAAAGACGAATTCCACCAATCAAAGAATCCAGGGATTCCAAATACATCTTCATCTTATAATAATTCTGATAAGCATCATACTCACGCTGGAGCTGCATACACATACGCACCTTCTGTTTGAGTTCTTTCGACGAATCCGAAACAGAGACTCCTGCCAAAGAATCATAGGCGTTCTTATAATCCCGCTGTTCAAAAGAACTCTCCGCACTTTTTACGGATGTCGTATAAGAAAGTGCCTGACTGCCAAACACAACCGCTACACAGAGAAGTCCGAAAAATACCATAACAATCGCAGCACCAACCGGATTAATTCTGCCAACCACTTCATTAGCTTCCTGCTCGGCTTTTAATCGTTTCTTTTCTTCTTTTTCTGCCGCTTTTGCTGCTGCTTGTTCTGCCTTTGCTGCTGCTTTTTTTTCTTTTTCTTCTTTTGCCTGCTCTGCTTTTACTGCCTTTTCCTCTGCTGTCTGCTGTTTCTTTTCCTCTTTCGCCGCTTTCTTCTCTTCAGCGTCAGCCTGCTCTTTCTCACGCTCTTTGGCTTCTTCCTCTGCGGACTGTTCCGTAATGATATTACCAAAAATACGTTTAAAGAAACCGTCTTTTTTCTCTTTTTTCTCTTTCTCCTGCTTTATATCTTGTACATCTTCCTCTGTGTCATCTGAAACCGCCAACGGCTCTCCGGACACACCAGCCGCTTCACTATCATCCAACACCAAAGGATCCAGCGCCAAATCACCAAAATCATCACCGGCATCTTCATCCATCTGCGGAACAAATTCTTCCTCAATTTCAGGAAATTCCGGTGCCTCATCTGCCTCACTGTAATCCACAGCAGAAAGTGCATCATCATAAATATCATCTACAGATAAAGCATCTGCATCATCGGCAAATACGCTTTCCTCATCATCTTCCCGAAAAAGAGAAGTCTCAGCCGGACTTTCATCCATAGGCTCTGCTGTTTGAACCTCCTCCTCCGGCTGCACTGCGGAATCCGGCTCATCATAATCTTCATAATCCTGCGAAAGCAGTGTCAAAAGTTCATTTACATCCGCTTCTCCATCAGAAGCTTCTTCTGCCGGTTTCTCCTCCTGTTCGTCCATAACGGGTGCCGGTTCACCTGCATTTTCCGGTTCTTTCTCTTCATCACTCATGCTCTGCATCAATTCTTCCAAATAAGCCTCATCCATCTGTGATTCTTCATTTTTACAGTCTTCACACAATTCTTCGCCATCCGGAATTTCTTTTCCACATTTTCTACATAAGGTCAAATGTCACACCTCCTCTTGCCAAAGCACAAACTTCTTATTTAAGCAAAAGGTCCAGCTGATGAACCAATCTGCCAATCTCCGGTTTAGAAAGCTGGGCATCTACACCAAGTGCCTCTCCTTTACGTTTCATCTCATCATTTACCAAAGATGAAAAAATAACAACCGGAAGTCCTTCAAATCTAGGGTCTTCTTTAATTTTCTTGGTCAGATGATGTCCATCCATCTGTGGCATTTCAATATCCGTAATAACAAGTGAAATATCTTTTCCAATCACCGCACCATCTTTCATCATGCGGTCCAAAGTGTTCCATGCTTCCAGTCCGTTGCTTGTTGGAATCAAATGTGAATAGCCAGCCTTTGTTAAGCATTTCTTCAACATCTCAAGAAGCAGCGGTGAATCCTCCGCAAGAAGGATTGTGTAATCAATACGGGAGCGCTCACCCATTGCCTCAATCTCAGACAGCTTAAGTCCCGTTTCCGGATTAACTTCCGTAACAATTTTCTCAAAGTCAAGAACAATAATTATTCTTCCGTTAATCTTTGTAATGCCGGTGGCTACCCCTTTACCATTTCCACTAATGGTAGAGTCCGGTTTTGCGATGTCTTTCCATGATACACGGTGAATACCAAGCACCTGCTGAACATGAAACGCTGTGTGTAGACGGTTAAAATTCGTAATAATATACATATCATGAGATGTGTCAGCGCTTGGCTGAACACCTAACGCTTTCGCCAAATCAATTACGGTAATCAGCCGTTCTCTCGGCATGAAGATTCCCTCTATGTACTCATGTGCATTCGGCACCATCGTTGGCTCTTGATACGGACAAAGTTCATTAATCTTTGCCACATTGATTCCATAATGCTGATTACCAACCACAAACTCCAATAATTCAAGTTCATTGGTACCACTCTCTAATAAAATTCCTGTTTCTACTGCCATTGTCTCTCTCCTCCTTACTCCATGTCATCAATATCATCAAACTGACCGGCATCTGCATCCAGCCCCATTGTATGAAGGGTTCTGACTTTGCGCCGTTCTTGTTCTGCGGTAACTAAAATGTAATCTTTAACTTCTTTTGCATGCCGAATATGCTTTAATTCGAGCGTTGAGTCCGTTACATCACTGGAATAACATACAACCGTTCCTAAGCGGAAAATTCTCTCTAAAAAACCGGTCACAAGTTTTACATCCTGAATCCGATACATCAATGTATCATCTTCTTCCGTTCTGAGAAAACCTTTTTTAATATTTACTACCTTTTCCTCAATCCGGTAAGTTGTAAAAGAAAGCGGTAGTCCAAAAAACAAACTTCTCTTTTTTTCCTGATACATAAATGCCTCCTACTTCATTTTCACTGATGTTTTATTATTCCCTTCTTCAATCGACAAATCAATTGAAGAAGCGTTTGTCGCATTTTTATCTACCTGAAATACTAACACTGCCTTCTGTGACTTTCCTTTCGCAATCACAGCTTCCAAATAATCCAGTTGATTCTCCAATAAACTAATCTGTGGAGAATAAGTTGTTCCGTCCACATTCAGCTGATAGGTGATTTTTCGTCTGTCAATCAGTTTAACCTTTTTTTTCGCACCGGAATTATTTTTTAGTGAAAACTCTGCAACAAGTAGTTTTTTCCCCTGTTCGGCACGAATCTGTGAACTTCCGTATTTATCTGCCAGACGATAAGAAGTATACAAAATCGAAACACCTTTCAGATGATATAAATCATCTAACGATACTTCCTTTTTGGAATCTTCCGGTGCAGCTGCTGTCTGTTCCGGCTGCGATTCCTGTGGTGCGTCTGACGCCTGTGCAGCTGCCGTGTCGCCGGCATCGGTGTCGGCGTTTCTGTAACCTCCTTTTCTTCTTTTGTGATAAGTCGGTACGAATATTTGTCAGAATTTTGGAGCAAAACACCTGCTGCGTACTCCGCAATTTCATTTTCCTGCTCCTCAGACAAATTTTTTATATCCGCACATCCGGTAAGGGATAGAACGGACACAGCCAAAACGGCACATAAAAAACGTATCTGTCTCAAAAAACCCCTCCTTTTACAATTAAATCCAGTTTATTTATTATAGCACATATCCCGTCCATCAATCAACACTTTTCACGTCAAGTTCAAACCAAAATTCGACACCATTGTCATAATTTTTCACACCAAACTTCTGATTATGGGCATCCATAACGGCTTTTACGATAGATAAACCAATTCCATTGCCACCATATTCTCTTGTCCTTGCCTTGTCCACTTTGTAAAATTTCGACCAGATTTTATCCATATCTTCCTCCGGAATCGGATCTCCGGTATTGAATACGCTGGTGCATACACGGTCACCTTTCCGAATCGTCTTAATTTCAATTTTATTCTCGTATTTCACATGATTAAGTGCATTGCTCACATAATTGCTGACAACCTCCTCAATCATATACTCATCTGCCCAGACCATAATTGGTTCCTCATCCGGATGGTATGACAACGTAACTTCTTTCTGACGGAACAAAATATCAGAGGAATTTACTATCGACTGAATTACACTTCGCAAGTCAAAATGTTCAAAATGAACCTGGTCATTTCCAAACTCTAACTGATTTAAACTCAGTAGTTTTTTTACCATCTTGTTCATCTTGTCAGCCTCGTCCACAATGACTTCACAGTAAAATTCACGGCTTTCTGCATCATCATTAATATTTTCCTGCAATCCTTCTGCATATCCCTGAATCAAAGCAATCGGCGTCTTCAGTTCATGCGAAACATTCGCCAAAAATTCCTGCCGCATCTGCTCCTGCTCCGAACGCCTCTGTAAATCCAGCTGCAATTCATTATTCGCTGTCTTTAATTCGGAAATGGTTTTCTCCAAGCGGTCTGACAAAGCATTCATACTGTTGCCAAGCACTCCGATTTCATCATCACGGTTATCTTTATAACGAGTTGAAAAGTCAAGTTTCTGCATGTTTTTTGCATGAGTTGCCAGGCGCAGAATCGGCTTCGTATATTGATTGCTGACAAAATACATAATAAACACGCCGGCAATCATCACAATCATTCCGACATACAGCATAAACTGATTCGATACACTGGCACTTTCCTGTATACTCTGATAATTACTGCGCAGATAAATCCAGTAATTATCGGGCATCTTTCCTGTGAGTTCCAAAAAATTAGAATCTACTCTCGTATCATACACATTATACATCGAATAATTTGCTGTCTGTGTAATCATTTTACAGTTATCGTCTAGCTTTTGCCCAAAATAAATTGATTTTACGTACTTATCAAGTTGGTTTTTTGTTACCTGTTGCAAACGCTCACTGTCACTCGGATATACATACGCTAATTCCGCGATATCACCAGACCCTTGGTAAACCCGAATCTGCACAAGATAAATGCTCATGTTGGTATTGCTCGAAAGCTGGTCTAACTTATCATAAATTGTATCTTTTTGCTCGCTGTCCATCTTATTCCAATCCACATTTTCACAAATATTGATAACACGCGAATAAACGCCCTGCATCTGGCTTACCTTATTGGACTGATAAAAATATGGCAAAAGCACAACGTTTGCAAGACTGATAACACCGATAATAATGACAATGGTAACGACAAAAATCGCTACCAGTCTTGTTTTCATGGAACGCTTCAAGATAATCACTCCATTTCCTATACTTCAAATTTATATCCCATACCCCAGATTGTCTTAATGTACTTTCCTTTTTCACCCATTTTACTGCGGAGTTTCTTCACATGGGTATCAATCGTTCTGGCATCACCAAAATAATCATAGTCCCACACGTGATTCAAAATCCGTTCACGTGAAAGGGCAATATCTTTGTTTTCCATAAAATAGGAAAGCAGCTCAAATTCCTTGTAACTCAAATCCACTTTCTCACCATCAATTATAACTTCATGTGCGGAGCGGTTTAACACAATTCCGCCATATTCGAGATTTTTCTCATTTGCCGAATTGGTTCTGCGAAGCAGTGCCTCTACACGCGCCACTAAAATCTTTGGACTAAACGGCTTTGCAATATACTCGTCCACCCCAAGTTCAAAGCCACGCAGTTCGTCATTTTCCCCGCCACGTGCCGTCAGCATAATAATAGGCACTTTGGAGTACTGGCGGATTTCCCTGCAGGTTTCCCAGCCATCCATCTTTGGCATCATAACGTCCAAAATCACAAGAACAATGTCCTTATTCTCCATAAAAACATCTACGGCTTCTTCGCCGTCTGCCGCCTCTAATACACGAAAATTCTGCTTTGTCAAAAAATCGCGTACCAGCTTTCTCATACGCTGTTCATCATCTACGACTAAAATTGTATTTCCTGCCATATATAAACTCCTTTCACTGATTCAGACTGTCCTCTTTTTGCTGAAGACGTTCTTCCCATTTTTCATATTTGTCAATCAACTCTTCTTCCATATTAGCCTTATAATTTGTAAAATATGTGAAAATCGAGTATTCAAATCGAAAATTTATTACAACAAAACCAATCAAAAGAACAACTGCCGCAAAAAGGGCAATTTTCAGTTTCTTATTCAGTAACTGCTGCCCTTCGTACAATCGCTTCCACTTTGCTTCTTTTCGTGATGTCTGAGCAATAACATCCGGCTTTTTCTCATTTTCTTCCTTAATTGGAATTGGCGCTAAAGACTGCTCACTCACGAGTCCGCTTTTCCCAATAAAATGCCGCAGTTCCATCAAAAAATTATAACCGGCCATCGTATGAAACATCTTGTCCGACACGCATTTATTATAAATTTTCAAAGCAATTTTCGGATTTTTCAAATCCGCTGAGTGAATCAGTTTTTTTATCTGCTCTGCTTCTTTTTTCGTCTGTTCATACGATTCACGGCTCTCAAAAGAATACTGGTTCGTTACATAATTTTCAGCCATATAAATCCCCGCCTTTATTTCATCTTTGAATTTTTGCCAAGATACTCTTTTACTAATTCAATAAGCATATCATCTCTCGGATAACAGCTCTGTTCTTCGAGATATCTTTTCTCCATTGCTTTCAAAGTCTTGTCCTCTTCTTCTTCCGGCTCTAAAAACGCCAAAAGAAAGCGCTCATAATCTGCATCCGATAATGTAAGCCCCTCTTTTATGGCAATTGTCTTTGCTGTCATACGCGCTTTCACCTGATCGTCAGCTGACGACTGAATATCTTCATCAGTCTGACCTAATGCACCGATAAATTCTTCATACGATTGCCCACTTACTTTGGCAAAGACCTGATACGAACGTTTCTGGTCTTTGTATGCCTGTTTTCTGGAACCTGCCGGATATTTTTTTACGTTACATTCTTTTAATAAATCCTCCCATACCGTATCACCGATTCCCTCTCTGTTTTCTTTCTCTTCCTTTGCTTTTGCGTATTCATAATACGCTTTTACGTTCGGATATTTGTTTTTCGACATCTTTTTCGCATATGCATCGTTAAACTTCGCATTCACCTCAACGGAAAAAGTAATCGTTTTCCCCGCCACGTCCGGATCTGCATCATCCTCTGCAAATGTCACATTCAGATTATATGTCTCTCCTAATTTCAAGCCCATCAATCCACGTTCAAACGCCGCATTAAACAAATTTCTTGCACCAACTTGAATCACGGCACCGCTCTCACTCAAATCATCGGATGGCTGGTCGTCGACATAGCCTTCGTAATCCAGAGAAATCCAGTCACCTTTCTCTACCCGCTCTCCATCGGCCACCTTTTTCTTCCAGTCCTCTGCCTCCAATAAAATTGCCTGATAAACTTCCGTCTCGGTCGGCGTAACGGTAACCGTTCTCCCCTTATATTTACCAAGTTCCAACATATTATTTTTTGTATAGTCGACTAGCTCTCCGTCCTTCATTTCACCCTGTGCCCGTATTTCTTTTTCCTGCGTTCTTGTCTGTGTGTTCGTTTGCTCCTGCTTATCTTTTTCTCCGTTATATCCAAAATAAAAACCGACGCAAAACCCAATCACTGCCAATACAATAATTACAATCCATGCTTTTTTCTTCGCCTTCATAATATCCTCCAGTACATTTTTCTATTGTCATTCTAGCACAAAAGTGTGACGAAAGAAAGAATATTTGCGTAACCCCTTAGCGGATACGGTTGCTCCGCCTCCAAATTTTTCTTTTCTCCGCTTCTTTTATTAAATAATCGCGGAATGCCGGATGTGCAATACTCACCAATGCTTCCGCACGTTCCCAGGTCGAACGCCCCTCAAGGTTCACAACTCCGTATTCCGTTGCCAGAAAATAAACCTGGCTGCGCGGCGAAGTGATAATATCGCCATTAAACTGCGGACGAACACGTGAATGAGTCTGTCCATCCTTGTCCACATACACACTGCTCATACAAATAAATGCCTTGCCACCACGTGAAGCCGATGCCCCAATCAAAAAATCTAACTGTCCGCCGGTTCCGCTAATCTGTCTGACTCCGGAACTCTCTGCTGCCACCTGCCCATATAAATCAACGGCAACACAACTGTTAATCGACACCATATGATCAATCTGCGCGATCACACTTGGGCGGTTCACATACTCAAGCGGATATGCCGCTACTCCCGGATTATCATCCAACCACTCATACAGTGCATTCGAACCAATCGCACAGCCAAATACACCTTTGCCCGGCTCCAGTTTTTTCTTTCGATTTGTCAATTTTCCCGCCAAATACATTTGCAAATACGCATCCGAGCAAAGTTCCGTATGCATCCCCAAATCTTTCAAATCCGATTTTGCAATAATTTCTCCAAGCGCATTTGGCATACTTCCAATCCCAAGCTGCAACGTCGCTCCATCCACAATATGCGGAATCAGATGTTTTGCAATCTGCCGGTCAATTTCTGTCGGTTCCGGTGCTTCCATATTGACAAAAGGCTCATGCTCCCCTTCCACAATATAATCTACATCCGAAATATGAATACATTCGTCATAACCGCCACGCACCTGCGGAAGATTTTCATTTACTTCCACAATCACAATGTCTGCCATGCGGGCAATCGGTGCGGCAACACCGGTATTTACCGAAAAATTAAAATACCCGTGTTTATCCATCGGAGCCACACTGACCATAACAACATTAACGTCTAAAAAGTATTCATAATAAGCAGCATTGTTATGAAAAACCATCGGAATATAATAGCAGAGCCCTTTATCGCAGAGCCTTCTCTCATACGCCGAGCAGTGCCAGCTGTGATACACAAAATGCTCCTGCGTCTCATCGCATTCTGCCACCGCAATTGGTCCCGCCATCAAATTCCCACGGATTTTCACATCATGAAGTTCGTCTCTTCTTTTGGCAAGTGCCCGGTCTAAAAGAATCGGCTTTCCAAGACAACTCGTATAATCAATCCAGTCACCGTCTTTCACAACAGCAACCGCTTCCTCCGGACTTCTCAGTTTTTGCCTATATTCATTTCTAAAATCCTTCATCCATTCCCCTCATTTCTTATGACAGCCCATGTGGCCGTTTCTTTCCATTTTCATCCACTGTCACAAAAACAGCACGCCCGGTCAAATGACTCTCACCGGTCAGAAAATTCTTTCCTTCTACCAAAATCTCAATACTTGTCACCCCGATTTTTGATACCTCATAATCCAATTGCAGTATCATACCACTTACGACTTCTTTTTTTATCACCACTTCTTTCAGTGCGGCAAGTACAACGTGCTCATTCGTTCCTAACTTTTCAGTCACACCAATCATCGCAGCTTCCGTCACCCACTCCGATATATAGCCGGCGTATAAAGTCTGGTGATGGTTCATAAATTCAGGTCTGACAAAATGTCTGGTTGCTACTTTCATCATTTTCCCTCGTTTCTATGCAACAAGAGACCTTACACATACGCATAAGGTCTCCTGCCAAAATCTAGTTTCTTTTATGCCTCTTTGGCATTGATATAATTCATCAAACCTTCTGCCTTGATGATTTTCTGCATAAACTCAGGGAATGCCTGGCCTTTGTAAGACTCACCCTTTGTTTTATTTGTAATGATACCACTGTCGAAATCAATTTCCACTTCATCACCGGCTTCAATGCGCTCAGATGCCTCTTTACACTCAATAATCGGAAGTCCGATGTTAATGGAGTTGCGGTAGAAAATACGGGCAAATGTCTCTGCAATTACACAGCTTACCCCCGATGCCTTAATGGCAATTGGCGCATGCTCACGGGAAGAACCACAGCCAAAGTTTTTCTCCGCTACAATGATATCACCTTTTTTTACCTGATTTACAAAATCTTTATCAATATCTTCCATACAGTGTGTAGCAAGTTCTGCAGGATCCGAAGAATTCAGATAACGGGCAGGGATAATTACATCCGTGTCCACATTGTCACCATATTTAAATACTTTACCTAATGCTTTCACAATCAATTTCCTCCATTTCTTACAAGCCAAGTTCGGATGGCTCTGAGATTTTACCGGTAATGGCACTTGCTGCGGCAACTGCCGGACTAGCCAAATATACTTCTGAATCCACATGTCCCATACGTCCAACAAAGTTACGGTTTGTTGTCGATACAGCACGCTCACCTGCAGCCAAGATACCCATGTATCCGCCAAGGCAAGGACCACACGTTGGTGTGCTGACAACAGCACCTGCCTCGATAAAGGTCTGCACAAGTCCTTCTTCGATTGCCTGTAAGTAAATCGCCTGTGTGGCAGGAATCACGATGCAGCGGATTCCTTTTTTTACTTTACGTCCCTTCAAGATGCTTGCGGCAACACGCATATCCTCGATTCGTCCATTTGTACAGGAACCAATGACAACCTGGTCGATGACTACTTCGCCGGCTTCTTTTACGGTCTTTGTGTTTTCCGGCAGATGCGGGAACGCAACCGTAGGCTCTAACGTATTCAAATCAATAGTAATCGTCTCATCATACTCGGCATCTTCATCCGGCTCATAAATTGTATATTTCTTTGTCGAATGTTCTTCCATATATGCAATCGTCTTTTCATCAACCGGGAAAATACCATTTTTGGCACCTGCTTCGATTGCCATATTGGCAATGGAGAAACGATCATCCATAGACAAGCTCTTTACACCCTCGCCCATAAATTCAAGAGAGCGGTACAACGCACCATCTACGCCAATCAATCCAATCAGATGAAGGATTACATCTTTACCGCTGACCCATGGCTTTAACTCACCTT
>OBAG01001951.1_pt1 | contig 11566 bp, 9 predicted proteins | sample 1517701 | NCBI WGS metagenome assembly OBAG01 (sample SAMN04571702, study PRJEB22368) | human gut metagenome | biome: human gut; material: stool | host: Homo sapiens | place: Luxembourg | collected 2012-09-07 | reverse complement strand
CCAGCGAGAAAAAATGTCGTTTGACGGTTGGTTGTGGGTCGTCAGCGCTGCGCTGGACGACTGCAAGGGCTGAGTTTGCGCCTGTTTGCAGGGAGAGTTTGTGCATCGGCGCTGTGCTGGATGCTTGAAGGGATGTAAGCTGTGATGCTGTGCTGGATGCTTGAGGGGATGTGAGCTGTGATGCTGCGCTGGATGTTTGAGGGGATGTGAGCTGTGATGCTGTGCTGGATGTTTGGAGGGGGTGGCGTGTGGGATGATTAGGGTGATTGTATGGGGATGTGTTGGAGATGTTTTCGATGAAGTTGACCTAAAAATATTACATATTGTGGCTAAAAATAGTTCTCGTCATTTTTGATAGAAAAAAGATGGTAATATTGTACAATATTAGGGGTTGCGATTTGTGTGTTGCGATGATATTATATTAAGCATAAAGAGCGTGTTCGGACACGCAAAGAGATTACATTGGGAAAATAAATCAAAAGGAGATCAAAACTATGATTAAAGTTGGTATTATCGGAGCAGGTAGAATTGGTAGAGTTCATATTACCAGTATCACAACAAGGGTGCCGGATGCGGTGATCAAGACGGTTGCAGATCCTTTCTTAAATGATGAGACTGCTGCATGGGCTAAGAGCATGGGTGTTGAGCACACGACTAAGGATTATAAGGAGATCATCAACGACCCTGAGATTTCCGCAGTTCTGATCTGTTCTTCTACAGATACTCATTCTCCGATTTCTGTAGAGGCTATCAAGGCTGGCAAGCATGTTTTCTGTGAGAAACCGATCGATCATGACATTGCCAAGATCAAAGAGGTTATCGATGCTCTTGAGGGCACAAATCTGAAATATCAGGTTGGTTTTAACAGAAGATTCGACCATAACTTTGAGTCTCTTCAGCAGGCTGTTGCAGCTGGTAAGGTTGGTAAACCGGAGATCATCAAGATCACTTCCCGCGATCCTGAGCCGCCTAGCATTGATTATGTTAAGGTTTCCGGTGGCATGTTCCTGGATATGACAATTATGGTTCGTTATCTTGCAGGCTGCGATGCTACAGAGGTTTATGTTCAGAGCGCAAATCTGGTTGATCCGGCTATTGGTGAGGCTGGGGATGTTGATACAGCTGTTATCACTCTTCAGATGGAGAATGGTGCTATTGCTGTTATCGATAACTGCAGAAGAGCTTCCTATGGCTATGATCAGAGAGCTGAGGTTTTCGGTTCTGATGGTATGGCTGCTATTTCCAATGACAGCCAGTCTTCCACAGTGATCAGCAATGCTGAGGGTGTTACAGGCGAGAAGCCGATGTTCTTCTTCCTTGAGAGATACATGGACGCTTATGGTAAAGAGGTTGCAGCATTTATTGATGCGATCGTTAATGACAAAGAAACACCTCTTAATGTTTATGATGGTCTGAAGCCGGTATTAATGGGTCTTGCAGCTAAGAAATCCAGCGAGGAGCACAGACCGGTTAAGATTTCTGAGATTATGGAATAATTCAAATAAAAAGGAGAATTGACCAATGTTTGATAAGAATAAAGTAAAGCTTGGTATTGCACCAATTGCATGGACAAATGATGATATGCCGGATCTTGGCAAAGAGAATACTTTTGAGCAGTGCGTCAGTGAGATGGCTCTTGCCGGTTTCACAGGCTCCGAGGTGGGTAACAAGTATCCGAAGGATCCTGAGGTTCTTAAGAAGGCTCTTGAGCTTCGTGGTGTTGAGATCTGTAACCAGTGGTTCTCAAGCTTCCTGATCACCAAACCGTTTGAGGAGGTTGAGAAGGAGTTCCGTGCACAGCTTGCTTTCCTGAAAGCTATGGGTGCGAAAGTGATCGGCGCATCTGAGCAGAGCCACAGTGTTCAGGGCCAGATGGATACTCCGATTTTCGGACATAAATATGAGATGAATGACGAAGAGTGGGATACCTTCTGCACAGGTATGAACAAGCTTGGTAAGATCGCAAAAGAGGAGTATGATATTGCTCTTACTTTCCATCATCATATGGGTACTGTTGTACAGAGCCTTGCTGAGGTTGACCGTATGATGGAGAATACAGATCCTGAATATGTAAGTCTTCTTTTTGATACCGGTCACTTTACATACTGTGGAGAGGATCCTCTTGAGGTTGTAAAGAAATATGTTCACAGGATCAAACATGTTCATCTGAAGGATATCCGTCCGGAAGTTGTTGAGCAGGTTAAGAAAGAAAACATGAGCTTCCTTGCAGGCGTAAGAGCCGGTGCCTTCACGATTCCGGGAGATGGATGCATCAACTATGATCCAATCTTCAAGGTTCTCGAGGATGCAGGCTACGAAGGATATATGGTTGTTGAGGCTGAGCAGGATCCGGCTAAGGCTAATCCGCTTGAGTATGCGATCCGTGCAAGAAAATTCATTGCTGAGAAGACAGGCTTATAATTACGACAGGGAAATAGGTGCATGCTGATGTACAGTTAAGCGGAATAAAGATGTCCGCTTTGCATAGAAAAAGCGGTATCAGCCAGTAGTGCTTTGACACCGCTTTTTTCTGTAAGATGCAAACAGTGTACGATAAACAGGACAGGAGGGCCAAATCATGGCACTTGTGAAAATGAAAGATCTGCTGAGACGTGCCGAAGAGAAAAATATTGGCTGCGGTGCTTTCAGTGTTGGTAATATGGAAATGGTAAGAGGTGCGATCCGCGCAGCAGAAGAACTGGATACTCCGATCATCCTTCAGATCGCGGAGGTGCGTTTGAAAAATTCTCCGCTTCACCTGATGGGACCGATGATGGTACAGGCTGCAAAGGAGGCTAAGGTGGATGTGGCTGTCCATCTGGATCATGGTCTTACTTTTGAGTCGGTTGACAAGGCTCTGGAGCTTGGCTTTACATCGGTTATGCTGGATGCTTCTACGCTTCCTTTTGAAGAAAACATCGCCAGAGTAAAGGCCGTTGTGGAGAAAGCACGTAAATACGGCGCTACAGTTGAGGCTGAGCTGGGACTTGTGGGCGGAAGTGAGGATGGAAGTTGTGACCACGGTATCCGCTGCACAGATCCGGATGATGCGGTCGTTTACGCAAGAGAGACAGGTATTGATGCGCTTGCAGTTGCCATCGGGAATGCCCATGGTAATTATCCGGTAGCGCCGACGCTTGCTTTTGATGTATTGGAGAAGATCCATGAGAAAGTGGATATTCCGCTGGTTCTTCATGGCGGCAGTGGCATCACCGATAAAGATTTCCAGAAGGCGATCTCTCTTGGCATCCGTAAGGTGAATATTGCCACAGCAAGCTTTAACAGCCTGACAGCTCATGTGGAGAAATATATGGAATCAACAGACAAGCATAATTTCTTTGACCTCAATGAGGCTATGGCCCAGGGTACTTACGAGAATGTGAAGAAACATATTCTTGTATTTAATGAGCCATATCAGGAGTAGGCCAAGGATTTTCTTGTAAAAAAAGAAAAGGTCTGATAAGATGTTCTCAGTGAAAATAACTGGGAACATCTTTTTTGTGCCCATAAAAGAGGAGAGATAAAAATGGAACAGAAAGAGACTGTCTGTTCAGTTGCGAAGAAATGCGGCGGTTGCCGTTATCAGGGTGTATCCTACCAGGAGCAGCTTCGCAGGAAACAGAGAATTACAGAAGGCCTTCTGAAAAAATTCGGAAAAGTAGAGCCGATCATTGGAATGGAAGATCCCTATTATTACAGAAACAAAGTTCATGCAGCTTTTGGCCGTGACCGGAAGGGAAACGTAATTTCCGGGATTTATGAGGAGAAGAGTCATAGGATCGTTTCCGTAGATGACTGTATGATCGAAGATAAAAAAAGTCAGGAAATCATCCGTACCATACGTGGTATGCTGAAATCCTTTAAGATCAAGACCTATGATGAGGATACAGGATATGGACTTCTCCGCCATGTGCTTGTGCGGAGAGGCTTTTCCACAGGAGAGATCATGGTGGTATTAGTTACGGTTTCTCCAATATTTCCATCTAAGAATAACTTTGTAAAAGCTCTCCGTAAAGAGCATCCGGAGATCACTACGGTGGTTCTCAATGTCAATGACAGACAGACAAGCATGGTACTTGGAGACCGCAATATCGTACTTTACGGACCGGGATTCATCAAAGATCGACTTATGGGACTGACCTTCCGTATTTCTCCATCTTCTTTTTATCAGGTAAATCCTGTGCAGACAGAAGTACTTTACGGAAAGGCTATGGAGTTTGCGGCAATGACAGGAAAAGAGAGGGTGATCGATGCTTACTGCGGCACAGGTACTATCGGGATCATCGCTTCCGGGAATGCCAGGGATGTCATTGGTGTAGAACTGAACCGTGATGCTATCCGTGATGCCAGAATGAATGCCAGGGAAAACAAGATCCGTAATGTTCGTTTTGTTCCGGGAGATGCAGGATGGTTTATGGAAGGAATGGCAGCAGAGGGAGAGAAGGTGGAGGTTGTTCTCATGGATCCGCCACGTTCCGGAAGTGACCGTAAATTCCTTCACTCCCTTTTGACTCTTTCACCGGAAAAAATTGTTTATGTATCCTGCAACCCGGAAACCCTGGCAAGAGATCTTGCCTGCCTTACTAAGAGAGATTACCTGGTAAAGAAGATGCAGCCGGTTGATATGTTCCCGCTCACCGATTCAGTGGAGGTTGTTTGCCTTCTGGAGAATCGTAGGACCAGACCGGGAAGAGCTTAGATTTTTGGCAGCTCACAGTGATATGCGATGCCAAGGGGCGTAACAAGAAGCGGATGGACCGGACGGTATACCGGAAGCTTCAGCCTCTTTTCAAAAACGGTAGTAAATTCCTTAAACATGGAAGAACCGCCAACTACATAAACAGCCGGAACCTGATAGCCCTTTAGAAATTTCTCGGTGATCACAGCCATTTTTTCTACAGTGGCCTTGATCACAGGGAAAATTTCGTCTTCTTTTTCCGGAGTAGTTTTCAATACTTCGGCTTCCTCATAAGGGATCTTATAGTGACCGGCGACTGTCATGGTCATATGGCTGCCGCCAGTAGCCTCATCATCGGTGTAGATAACTTTTCCGTCTTTCAGGATGCTGATACCGGTTGTGCCGCCACCCACATCCACAACAGCACCGTCTGTGATCTTAAGGACAGCAGCTGCGGCAGTAGGCTCGTCCACGATATTTGTAACCTCGAAACCGGCACCCTCCAGAACATAGCCGATGCTTTTGACACTGCCTTCAGAAACTCCCGGAGGGATGGCAGCAGCACCGTAAGTAAGTTCTGTGCCAAGCCTTTCCTCCAGCTCATTTTTAAGCTTTGTCACAAGCTGGACAGATTCATAGTAATTGACGATCACTCCATCCTGAATCGCATGGGATGGTGCGGAAATTCCGGCTATGGGACGGTTATTCCGGTCGACAACGGCAAGAACGGTATTGGCAGTACCAAGGTCTATGCCTGTCTTCAGACGACCGCGGAATTTTTTACATTCACCTGTTTCTACAAGTTCTGCAAAATTGGACAAAGTTCTGTTTTTTAATTCCATTCAAAATACTCCATTTCTTTCAGACAGGGACAAAAAGAATTTTGCCCCTGATATAAATTCTAATAATTGCGGCCGGTAAAGATGGCAACGGATCTGGGCCGCATGCAGAAATCGTGTTCAATGCGTGGCTCCTGGCCTTTTTCGTAGAAATAACGGCCATTTCCGTCACCGAACGTGTTGACACAGAGATACCATGCACCGGGACGGGCAAGCTCCGGAAGTGTGACCGTTACGTCCTCCCAGTATGCGTTGATCACAATGTAGATCAGGTCATCAGTGCCTTTGCTCTTATCATAGCCTGCAAAGCTTACAGCGAAGGTGTGGGCATCTCTTGGAATGGTCACATCCCTTGCGTCAATGTTATGAGTGTGGATATTTTCCATACCGCATACTGCGTTGGGAAGCTTCCGGGAGATAACAGGGTGGTCTTTACGGAACCGGATCATAAATTTGAAAAATTCAAAAAGATCGTGATTTTTCTCCAGAAGCTTCCAGTTGATCCATGAGGTTTCGTTATCCTGACAGTAGGTATTGTTATTTCCGTGTTTTGTGTTTCCGAATTCATCACCTGCAAGGAACATCGGGGTTCCGCGGCTGGACATCAGTACAGCACAGGCATTTCGTATCATGCGGAAGCGGAGGGAGAGCACTTCGGGGTTGGTGGAATCGCCCTCTTCTCCACAGTTCCAGCTGCGGTTATCGTTGGAACCGTCGGTGTTATTCCAGCCGTTTGCTTCGTTGTGTTTTTCATTGTAGGAATAAAGATCATACATGGTGAAGCCATCGTGGCAGGTAAGGAAATTGACACAGGAATTGTATCCTGCATAATTGTCATTATGATCAGAATAAAAGCCTCCGTACAGATCACCGGAACCGGAAATACTCCATGCAGCGTCCCAAGCATTCCAGAAATCTCCCTTCAGGAAGGAACGGAGGCAGTCACGGTAACGGCCATTCCATTCAGCCCATCTGCGGCTGGCAGGGAAAGAACCAACCTGATACAGCCCGCCGGCATCCCAGGCTTCTGCGATCAGTTTGACATTTCTAAGGACCGGATCGTAAGCGAGAAGCTCCAGAAGGGGCGGATTGTTAAGTGGAGAACCGTCCTCATGGCGTCCGAGAATGCTGGCAAGATCGAAGCGGAAGCCGTCCACACGGTAGTTGATGGTCCAGTAACGTAAGCATTCAAGGATCATCTGACGTACAATGGGATGGTTACAGTTCAGAGTATTTCCACATCCGCTGAAATTGTAGTAATTTCCCTCTGGAGTCAGCATATAATAAACCTTATTGTCAAAGCCCTTAAAGCAGAAGGTTTTTCCCAGCTCGTTTCCTTCGGCGGTATGATTGAATACAACATCAAGAATTACTTCGATGCCATTTTCGTGGAGCTCACGGATCAGCTCTTTCAGCTCAGTTCCCTCACAGTTATGCTCCGGCTTGGAAGCGTAGCTGGTGTTTGGAGAAAAGAAGTTGACAGAATTGTATCCCCAGTATTCCAGAAGCCGTTTGCCATTTACAGTACGGGCATTCATATTCTCGTCGAACTCGAAGATCGGCATCAGCTCTACGGCGTTGATCCCCAGTTCCTTGAGATAAGGGATCTTTTCACGAAGACCGGCAAAGGTTCCCGGGTGCATAACACCGGAAGAAGAATCCTGTGTAAAGCCGCGGACGTGAAGCTCATAGATGATCAGGTCACTGATCTTACGGGTGGACTGCGGCATGTCTTCCCAGTCAAAGGAATCACGTACCACACGGGCATGATAGCTTCCGATCTTTTGCTGGCCCCATTCACGCTGACCGGCAACGGCTTTGGCATAAGGATCAAGAAGAACCTTTGTCTTATCGAAGATGTGACCCTTTTCCGGTTCGTAAGGACCGTCAATGCGGTAGCCGTACTCCAGATCTTCGATGTCCAGTCCCATGACGATCATGGAGTAGACATCACCGATACGACAGGCATTGGGAAAAGGAAGGACTGCGAAGGGTTCCTCTTCTCCGTAGTGGAAAAGAAGAAGCTCGCAGGATGTACCGTGGCGGGTATGTGCGGTAAAGTTGACTCCGTTGGAAAGAGGAGTAGCGCCATTTAATTCAAAAAACCCGGGACGTACAGGAAATCCCGCAATAATATCTGTGGGCCGGGATGTCAGTGTATTCTCAGAGAGCATAGTCTGATTCTGTGTTTTCATTTCCGGTATCCTCCTTGGTGAAAATTTTTTTACAAACAAAAATATTATAACTGATTTTCAGAAAAAAGTACAGGCTGGGTTGTTGAGAACAAAGTGAACAGCAGCATTCCAATAACGCGGGAACCTTCGGGAAAATCTTCTTGAGGTTTTTGACGGGAAGGCTTACAATATGAACCAGAAACTTTGAAAATGTAAGGAAAGGAATAATAGCAGTATGAATGAAGAAACACTGGAGATTTCTTTTGACCAGATAGAGAAAGAACGGGGGAAATATCTTCTGATAGATACCCGTGATAAAGTAACTGTAGAATATGGAATGATCCCGGGAGCAATCTCTGTTCCGGAACAGGAACTGGAAGAGCGGGCAGAAGAACTGAAGGGGGATAAGATACCGGTCCTTTACTGTACAAGAGGGCTTTTCAGCCAGGAGGGTGCAGAGATGCTCCGGGAAAAAGGAATTCCCGCACTGAGCCTGAAAGGTGGATATACAGGATGGCTTTTTCAGCAGATGCAGAAAGAATCCGGTAAAGAGAACAGTGAAGAAGAGGAAAATGATGCAATGGAACAGCGGCGGAAGGATATCGAGCTGAGTATCCGCAAAAAGTTCCATAAGCAGCTGTTTTCCAGATTTGCCAGGGGAATCAACGATTATGAGCTGGTGAAGCCGGGAGATAAGATAGCAGTCTGTATTTCCGGTGGTAAGGACTCTATGTTGATGGCCAAACTGTTCCAGGAACTGAAGCGTCATAACAAGTTTCCCTTTGAACTGGTGTTTCTTGTGATGGATCCGGGATATAATGAGGCAAACCGTGCGGTGATCGAGCACAATGCCAGGCTTCTCGGGATTCCGATCACAGTGTTTGAGACTGAGATCTTCGATGCGGTTTATAATATAGAAAAATCCCCATGCTATCTCTGTGCCCGTATGAGAAGGGGCTATCTTTACAGCAAGGCAAAGGAGCTTGGCTGCAACAAGATCGCTCTTGGACATCACTATGATGATGTGATCGAGACGATCCTGATGGGAATGCTTTACGGAGCGCAGGTACAGACTATGATGCCGAAGCTCCATAGTACAAATTTTGAGGGAATGCAGCTGATCCGTCCTATGTATCTGATCCGGGAGGCAGATATCAAACACTGGAGAGATTATAATGACCTTCATTTTATCCAGTGTGCATGTAAATTTACCGATACCTGTACTACCTGCCGTACAGATGGTACCAGTGTTTCCAAGAGAATGGAGATCAAGAATCTGATCGCAGAACTTAAGAAGGTAAATCCACATGTAGAAAGTAATATTTTCCGAAGTGTGGAAAATGTTAATCTTCATACAGTTATCGCATACAAAAAAGATGGAGTGAAACATTCTTTTCTGGAAGGGTATGAGGACTGACAGATATAAATAAAAGCTGCTCAGGCGTTAGCCCGGGCAGCTTTTACTTTTTCCCGCTGTTTGGTAAGATCATAATATTCATCAGAGATGATCCCGCGACTGGAAAGTGCTTCGTAGGTTTTCTGCTGTGCGGGGGTCATCTTCATTCCGATTGTGGAATTGACATCGGTCAGTACGCAGCTTGTTTTTTCTACCAGCCAGAAAAGTGCGGAATCATCATCGGGGATCATTTTCCAGATTTCGTTTTCTGTATATGGAAGAAGGGACATGAGAGTTTTTAAGTGTCCATCCTGGATCAGACGGTAATCCCCGTCCGGCATGATGATGCCATCGCCATAGAGTTCTTTTTTCTGTTCCATTTTCTGCAGAAGTTTTTCTGTGAGTTTCATGATCGGCTCCTTGATCTTTATTATTTCAACAGTTTTCAGGCACTGCTTTTTTATGAAGTTAAAAAAATAACAATCAGCGTCTATTGTATGAAGCGGCGACAAAAATGTCAAGAGGTTAAAAAGATTTTCGATGCTTATGAATGATTTTTGTTGTGCAATTTGTTTGCTTTTGTGAGGCTAAAGGTTAAAATTATGTAAAAATTATCGTAAAATAAGATCTTCTGTGGTATAATATGAATATTCAAAAAATTCAAGGAAGGACGATGCAGATGTTGAAAAACTGGAACCCGGAACAGATTCCGGAAAAAGAGGATATCAAAGTGCGTTTAAGTGCTGCAAGAACCAGATTATATGAATTGCAGATGGCTCTGAAAGAGCATAAGATTCCGGTGATCGTGCTGTTTGAAGGCTGGGGAGCTTCCGGAAAAGGAAGTACCATAAGTAAGGTGATCAAGAATATCGATCCTCGTTTCTTCAAAGTTGCGACTATGTCAGCACCTACAGAGGAAGAACTTCGGAAACCATTTCTTTACCGATATTTCAGGGAAATCCCGGAAGCGGGCAAGTTTACATTCCTGGATTCAGGATGGATGGATCAGACCTGTCGTGAACGTATGGATAAAAAGCTGAAGGGTGACAATTATTCAAAACGGATTGACAGTATCCGGAGATTTGAACGTCAGCTGACGGATAATGGATATGTACTCCTGAAATTTTTTATGCAGATCGACCGGAAAGAACAGGAAAAACGTATGGGCATCCTTCTGGAAAGCAAGGATACCAGATGGAGAGTCAATGAATATGATCTCTGGCAGAATGATCATTATAAGAAGTGCAGAAAGATTTTCGACCAGTATATGCAGGATACCAATACATCTGCGGCTCCATGGTATATTGTCGATGCCGGTGACCGGAAGTGGGCAGAACTGCAGGTACTGGAAACCATGATTAGCAATATAGAGGTTGCCATGGAAAACAGCAAACATGCAGTGCCGATCCTGCAGAATGTTTTTCCTCTGGTGGAGATGCCCAGATTAAGCGAGATTCCTCTGGATGGAAAAGAAGTGGGGGATGAAGAGTACAAGGCAGAGCTTAAGGAACTGCAGGCAAAGCTTGGAAGTCTGCATAACCGTCTTTACCGAAAAAGAGTGCCTGTGATCATCACCTATGAAGGCTGGGATGCTGCCGGAAAGGGAGGAAATATCAAGAGGATCACGGAGGCTCTTGATCCCCGTGGATTTGAGGTACATCCTATCGCAAGTCCGGAGCCTCATGAAAAAGCCCGTCATTATCTGTGGCGTTTCTGGACAAGGCTTCCCAAGGATGGTCACATTGCCATCTTTGACCGGACGTGGTACGGAAGAGTGATGGTAGAACGTCTGGAGGGCTTCTGCAGCGAGAATGACTGGAGACGTGCCTACAATGAGATCAATGAATTTGAGAAGGAGCTTTCTGACTGGGGCGCTGTGATCGTGAAATTCTGGGTCCACATTGATAAGGACACCCAGCTTGCCAGGTTCAACGACCGCCAGAGCAATCCGGAAAAACAGTGGAAGATCACGGATGAGGACTGGAGAAACCGTGAAAAATGGGATCAGTATGAAACAGCAGTAGATGAGATGCTTCAGAAAACCAGCACTGCTTATGCACCATGGCACATTCTGGAATCCGTAGATAAGAAATATGCAAGGCTGAAGGCGCTTCGGATCGTGATCGAAGAAATTGAGAAAGCGCTGAAATAAGAGATAAAAGCTGCGGCAGGATAACAGATATTCTGCTGCAGCTTTTTGTCTGAAGAGAGATGAATCAATTCCGGAGATAGTTTCGCATACTGCGAAGAGCATGTTTTTCCAGTCGGCTGACCTGAGCCTGGGAGATACCAATCTCATCAGCTACCTCCATTTGGGTTTTTCCCTCGTAGAAGCGGAGATCGATAATGTGACGTTCACGCTCTCCAAGCCGGTTCATGGCATCTCGAAGAGAAATATCCTCCACCCAGTTTTCTTCCAGGTTCTTTTTATCACTGATCTGATCCATAACATATAGGGTATCTCCGCCTTCGGAATACA
>OBAG01001942.1_pt1 | contig 11591 bp, 12 predicted proteins | sample 1517701 | NCBI WGS metagenome assembly OBAG01 (sample SAMN04571702, study PRJEB22368) | human gut metagenome | biome: human gut; material: stool | host: Homo sapiens | place: Luxembourg | collected 2012-09-07 | reverse complement strand
CAGTATGTAGAAGCGAATATTCTAAACTATCTTCCAGAGATGGAAGGAAAGAAAGTTATGGTGCAGAGGGTTAAGAGGAATAATCAGATATCGATGATGGGGTTGTCGATCGGAGAGACCAAGAATTATCTGGTACCAGTGTTGTATCTGGAGATATTTTATCGAAATTATTTAAGGGGACAGGAATTATCAGATACGATGAAAGATATCGCCAGAATTTATCGAGGACATCAGGTTGGATTTTATCTGGATGAGGATAAAGTTTCAGATTATGAGCATATTAAGAAGAATCTGTTTTATCGTGTGGTTAATTATGAGAAGAATAAAGAGATGTTAAAGTATACACCATACGAGCGGTTCTTAGATCTGGCAGTTACATATCGTTGGGCAGCATACCGGAATCATGACGGGATGGCGAGTGCATTAGTGAGGAACAAAGAGTTGCTGTTATGGGGTGTGACAAAGGAACAGATGATGAAGGATGCAAAGGAGAACACGGAGAAGATCTTCCCACCAGTGATGCGTAAGATTCAGTCTGTGATACCAGTAAAGATCACGGATATGGAGATTCCATTGTTTGTATTATCAAATGGAGATTATATGAATGGAGCATCCGTCATGCTTTATAAAGATCCACTGAGAGATTTCGCGAATTATATGGGACATGATCTTTATATTCTTCCAAGTAGTATTCATGAAGTGATCCTTTTACTGGATGATGAATATGTGCAAAGTTCAGAGGAACTACGAGAAATGGTTAGAGAGACAAACCGTATGGTTGTGGATCAGGAAGAAGTTTTATCAGATCACATATATCATTACGACAGAGAGAAAGATGAGATTAGAATTGCCAAGTAATAATTTGTAACGTATAATAGTTCATTAAGAGATGGAAAATGGTATGAAAATTCAAGAATATACTAATTACATCAGGGAGTGAAAAATTATGAAACGTTGGGAAATTTATCTGGATATTATCATGGAACTGTTGGTCATATTAGCAGGTGCATTGCTTTTGATCTTTGTATTACCAAAAGCAATCGTATTTTTATGGCCATTTGTAGCAGGATGGATTATTTCAATGATGGCCCACCCAGTGATCGAATATCTGGAGAAGAAGGTAAAATTACCGAAGAAGTTCGGTTCTGCGATCTTAATCGCGGCAGTTATCACAGGAATCATAGTGGTTCTTTATTTTGCAGTCAGAGGTATCGCACTGCAGGTCATCGGATTTATACAGGATGCACCAGATATCCGTCATGAGATCATGAGACAAGGAATGATCTTTCAGAAGAAGATAGAGCAATTTTTAAGTATTCTTCCACCATCTTTTGGAAAACAGTTTGATCAGTGGAGCGGATCGATCGGAGAGCTTTTCAAGAAAGCGGCATCTTCTGCAGGAGATTATGGGGTAGCACATGCAGGTGGTGTTGCAAAGGGTGTGACAAGCGGTCTGTTAGGGCTTGTTGTTATGTTATTTGCAGCTTATATGTTTTCACTGGAACGAGAAAAACTCATAGCATGGTATGAAAAATGTATTCCAGGATTTGTGAAGCATAAGATTAATGTATTTATGAAGAACTCAGTTGGAGTCTTAGTAAGTTACTGCCTTGCGCAGTTAAAGATCATGATAGTGATCATAGCGATCCTTTGGATCGGATTTTTTATTGCAGGGATTGGACATTCTTTTATCTATTCGGTATTAGTAGGAATTGTCGATATATTTCCAATCCTTGGAACAGGGACTGTGATCATTCCATGGGCAATATTTAAGCTGATCACAGGAGATATCAAAACAGCAGTTATCTTACTGATCATTTATGCGATCTGTCTGGTATTGAAACAGGTCTTACAGCCAAAGATGATGGGAGACAGTATGGGAATCTCAGCACTGACAACGATCTTTTTGATCTACGTTGGTCTGAAATTCGGAGGATTAGGAGGAATGTTATTAGCCCTGATCCTTGGAATGTTTGTGATCAATTTATACCGATTAGGAGTGTTTGACCGTAAGATCGCATTTTTTAAACGAAGATTTGAGATGCTTACGATCAACAGTGAGGAAGAAGAAAAGGAGAACAAGAAAGAATGAGTTATGCAGATCAGGTATTTATATCTATGTGCGAAGATATTTTAGAGAATGGAACTAGTACAGAGGGAGAGAAAGTCCGTCCGCACTGGCCAGATGGAGAGTCTGCCTATACGATCAAACAGTTTGGTGTTGTAAATCGTTACGATCTGTCCAAAGAATTTCCAGCATTGACTTTAAGAAAGACATATATTAAGTCAGCTATTGATGAATTATTATGGATCTGGCAGAAGAAATCAAATAATGTAAATGATCTGAAGAGTCATATCTGGGATGAATGGGCAGATGAAGATGGTTCGATCGGAAAGGCTTATGGATATCAGATGGGTGTAAAGCACCAATACAAAGAAGGAATGATGGATCAGGTAGATCGTGTGATCTATGATCTGAAACACAACCCATACAGTAGAAGGATCATGACAAATATTTATGTCCACCAAGATCTTCATGAGATGAATCTTTATCCATGTGCGTATAGTGTGACATTTAATGTAACAAAGAAACCAGGACATGATAAGCTCACATTGAATGCAATCTTGAACCAGCGTTCTCAGGATATTTTAGCAGCAAATAACTGGAATGTTGTACAGTATGCAGCATTAGTTTATATGATGGCTCAGGTATGTGATATGGAACCAGGAGAGTTAGTTCATGTGATCGCAGATGCACATATTTATGATCGCCATATTCCAATCATCAAAGAGATGATCAAACGAGAGACATATCCTGCACCGAAAGTAACGCTTAATCCAGAAGTCAAAAATTTCTATGAATTCACAACAGATGACTTTAAGATCGAAGACTATCAGGCAGGAGAACAGATCAAAGATATTCCAATTGCAATATAAGAAGGAGAAGATAAGATGAATCTTATTGTAAATGCAGATAAGAACTGGGGAATTGGAAAGAACAATGAACTTTTAGTCCATATTCCAAATGATATGAAGATGTTTCGTCAGATGACAACAGGAAAAGTCGTTGTCATGGGAAGAAAAACATTAGAAAGCTTTCCAAATGGAATGCCGCTTCCAAAGAGAACGAATATTGTATTAACACATGATAAAGATTACGATGCAAAAGGAGCGATCGTAGTTGGAAGTAAAGAAGAATTGTTAGATGAGCTGGAAGAATATAAGGATGAAGATATTTTTATCATCGGTGGAGAAAGCATTTACCGCATGATGCTTCCTTATTGTGATACAGCTTATGTTACAAGAACAGACTTCGCATATGATGCAGATACTTATTTTCCAGATCTGGATGAGATGCCAGAGTGGAAACTTGTGAAAGAGAGTGAAGAAGAGACTTACTTTGATATTGAATATCAATTTCTTGTATATCAAAAATAATTCACTCTTTCAATGAATATTTTAAATCATAATTGCCCAGTGACCCATTCGCATTCGGATTCTCACGCAGCTGTACTAAGTTCGTGACAGGTCTTACGACCAGCCACTCACTAAGTGCAGGCGTGTTCATACGGTCACTGGGCAATTATGATTTAAAATATTCTTTATACAGGAGGATATTGAATTGTTGTTTTGAAATGCTTCAAGGTATGGAGTGTGGGGCTTTGGAATATATGTTATAATGAAACCGATTAAGATAAATGATTGAAGTTTTGGAAAGGATGAGAATAAATGAATCGATCAAAATTGAAATTAACTACGATAATTGCATTGACAGCGTTTACAGTGGCTGTGATTCCGGCTTGTTTACAGAGAAAATCTGCGAATGCAGCTTTGAAATATACTTATAAAAAAGGCTTTACTTATGAGAAGATTTCTCCGAATATTGAAAAGAGGATCATGGGAAAATCTTATCGAAAGAATAAGAATGTTAAGTTGTCTGATTTAAGATATGTACAGGTTCTTCATTATGGTTTTGATGGGAAGGTAAAAGAGGGTGAGTTGATCGTTAACAAGAAGATCGCGAAGAAAACGGTCAAGGTTTTTTATGCTCTTTATCAGAAGAGGTACAGAATTGAGAGAATGAGATTGATCGATGATTATGGTGCGAATGATGAGAAGTCTATGGCTGCAAATAATACCTCTGCGTTTAATTATCGTGTGATCAGTGGAACAACAAAGCTGTCCAACCATTCTTATGGAATGGCTATCGATATCAATCCAAGGATCAATCCGTGGGTCAAAGGAAATAAGGTATCACCGGCAAATGGTAAGGTGTATAAACAGAGAAAGACGTCAAAATGTAAAGGAAAATATAAAAGATATATGATCCATAAGAATGACACAGCTTATAAGATCTTTAAGAAATATGGATTCAGCTGGGGTGGTGAGTGGAGAAGCTCTAAGGATTATCAGCATTTCGAAGTGAATAAATAGAAATGAATCAATATCCAACATTGTTTTTGTCATTAAAAGATGTGGATGGAACAACTTTTGAGAATGCATTTAATATGCTGAAATTTGTAATTTCGTCATTGTGCAGTCAGAATTCCTATTTAGAAACAGGAGAAAATATAAGAGAAAATGAAAAAGATATATTTTCAAGATTGAGAAGTCAAACAGCATCGATTACAGATATAAAGGGATCAATTGTAACGATTATGAATATGATGCAGAGTTACTATGAAAAGCCGGTGATTCTTTTGATCGATGAATATGATGTGCCGATTGCGAAGGCAAGTAATAATGGGTACTACAAAGAAATGTTAGAAGTTATAAAAGGCATGTTAAGTACGGCATTAAAAGATAATTCCTCATTAAAGTTTGCAGTCATCACAGGATGCCTAAAGATTGCCAAAGAAAGTATTTTCACTGGAACAAATAACTTTGTATCAGATACGATTTCATCCACAAGATACAATGAATATTATGGATTTACACAACAGGATGTAGATAAGCTTTTAGCAGATGCGGAGATTGAAGAGAAAGCGGAGCTGATTAAAGAATGGTATGATGGATATAATTTTGGAGAGTTTGAAGTATATTGTCCATGGGATGTCATGAATTATCTAAGAGATCTTCAAAATGATCTGAATGCAAGACCAGTCAGCTACTGGAAGAATACCAGTGATAATGCGATCATTCGCTCCTTTATTGATTATACAGGAGCTGCTATACGAAAAAAACTAGAAGTATTGATCGCAGGTGGAAGCATCTGCCAGAAAATAGAAGAAGACCTCACATATGATTATCTACATTCATCAGAAGATAATTTATGGAGTATTCTCTATCTTACTGGATATCTTACAAAAGTCGGAGAACGTGATAAGGATGGTCAGATAGAATTAAGAATTCCAAACAAAGAAGTAAAAGAAATTTTCGAATCAACCGTAAGGAAATGGTTTGAAGACAGTGCAAGAGTTACGAATCGGAAAGATTTATTTGATGCAGTGTGGAACAAAGATGCGGATAAGGCAACAAAAGAAATCAGCACATTACTGCGAATGACGATCAGTTATTATGATTATCGAGAAGATTTCTATCATGCATTTCTTGCAGGAATCTTTGCAGGAGCAGGTTATAGTGTAGAGTCGAATAGAGAGCATGGAGAAGGACGAAGTGATATTGTAATCTACAATGATGTAACAGGACAAGTTGCAGTATTTGAAGCAAAGTATTCAAGGAAATTAGAAGATTTGGAAAAAGACTGTCAAAAGGTGTTAGATCAGATCAACACAAAGATGTATGCAAAAGAGTTTGAAGATGCTTATGAGGAAGTATTGTGTTATGGAATTGCTTTTTATAAAAAGCGGTGTTTGGTGAAGAGTAAATAGAATAAGAAATGAAAAAAGCTCCACAAGGATGAACTTTGTGGGGCTTTTGTTGTATCTAAGATTTCAATTCAACTCCGCAATCCGACTAACTCCAACATAGATCTCACTGATCTTATACCAAGTAGGGTAATCAACAATCCCAGTCTGTGGCAGTCCAAAAATATTCTGGAATTTCCGAACAGCATTCGCAGTAGATTCTCCATAAACACCATCCACAGCGATCGTAGGCAGAGAAGGATAATCTTTAGCAATACGATTCAATTGTTGTTGTATTTGTCGAACCTTATCCCCGCTGCTTCCAATCGTCAGATCATATCCCGGCCAGGAAGAAGGAATTCCTGAAATCTGTTCTGCAGTATTGATGTACATACTCTCTCCATAATAATATCTCAGGATTTCAATCGGAGCATATCCCTGATCGCCTAAGTATTTAGAACCCCACTGCGTCATCCATTCCGGACAAGACACCTTCTTCCCATCACAATACTGCGTAAGGATCGGCTGTCTCACATTCGGACGAGACAGATAATCTGCAAAAATTTCATCAACGATCGTATTAATAGAATTATAAGTTGTCTTTCCAGGAATGAATTTATGATCATAAGCTGTAGAAGATGTGATTGTAAAATCATGCCCTTTATTTCTATACCATTCTGTATACACACGATTCAAAGTAAATGACATGATCGCAAGAATATTTGCTTCAAGCGTTGCCCTTGGCCAAGTGGAATAAATCTCACAGGCGGCAACATTTTTGATGTAATCTTTGTAGCGGACATAATAATTTTGCGCAGTTTTATCACCGACAGGACCATCATGAACAATAATATATTCAGGAATCACCACCCTGCTTAAAACGATCTCACCGCTTTCGTTGACTGGCTTGATCTCAGATTCCGCAATCTTGGGAGGATAATTACCCCATAATGTATGCGGACCGATCACGATCGGGTGTTCTTCTGTTGGAGTGTGGGTTTCTTCAGGAATCATGGAAACAGGCTGCAGGCCTTCCACACCAGAAAGAATCTGTGCACCTGAGATCGTGACAGGTTTATATTCATCAGAATGTATTTTTAGATTATATTCAGAATAAGGCTGATTTTCACTCGGAGACATGCTGTATTCCACGGGAGGAGCAGGGAGGTCAACGACAGGTGTCTGCCCATTTTCATCAGTAGATACAGTCTCAAGAACAGAATCAGGATCACCAGTATAAGAAATCTCGATCGTAGCGTTAGGGATCGGGACGGATCTTTGTCCTGAAGTTACCTGTATTTTTAACTGTCCATGATCGACAAGATTGTTAGTTTGTATTTCTGGCATAAAAATATCCTCGGAAGATCTTTTACTCTCACTATATGAGAAAATATGATATAATGTGCACAAGTAGTGTAAAAATGTATGCCAAAGAAATAAAGGAGGCCACTATGCAGAAAGATTTTATATATGAGAATTATCTAAAAATGCCAGATGATCTTGAATTTGAGCAGGCGATGAAAGTTTATGAAGAACTGTTAGAAGAGAATCTTGAAGAAGATGAGATCTATGACAAGTTATGGGATCATGCACTTCATTGTATGATCGATTATGGAAGCCTCCGCGCACATTGGAAGATCACACCGAAGACAGACAGAAGCAATGATGATAGGACAGTGATGCACGATAGCGTGATCCATTCTTTAGATGAATTGGCAGCATATACAAAAGAGCATGGCAAAGAAGCAAAATGGAGAGAAGAACTTGGATATCAAAGAAAAAGAATCGGAGATTTTGCATGTTATGTTTCTTTGATCTATGGAGTATTTGCAAGGTGAAATATGATGAGAGTGTCAAAAGTAAATTTTGCCAGATAAAACGATCAGTAAGGAGGACATTATAAGATGGCAAAGAAAGAACCAAAAACAAATGCAATGCGGATGCTTGAGAGAGCAAAGATCCCATTTGAAGTACATCGTTATGAATGTAAAGAATTTATTGATGGAATTACCATCGCAGATATGTTAAATGAACCATATGAAAGAGTATTTAAAACCCTCGTGACTGAAGGAAAAGGTGGAGGGTATTTTGTATTTGTCATTCCGATCGATCAGGAATTAGATCTTAAGAAAGCAGCGAAGGCAGCAGGTGAGAAGTCTGTGGAGATGATCCATGTCAAGGATATCAACAAGATCACAGGATATATCCGCGGTGGATGTACAGCAATCGGAATGAAGAAAGACTATCCAACAGTGCTCGATGAAAGCGCCAATGCACAGGAGAAGATTATTGTAAGCGGCGGTAAAAATGGAATCCAGATTGAACTTACGACCGAAGATTATTTAAAAGCCTGCAAGGGAAAAACGGCAGATATTACATTGAGGTAGGGAGTAGAAGTTATGATAGATGAAATCTTAAAATATAACAAAGAATTTGTAGAAGAAAAGAAGTATGAACAATACAAGACAAGTAAATATCCAGACAAGAAGATCGCAATTATCACTTGTATGGATACAAGACTGACAGAACTTTTGCCGGCAGCCCTTGGGATCAGGAATGGAGATGTGAAGATCATCAAGAATGCCGGTGGGGTAGTAAGCCATGCCTTCGGAAGTGTGGTACGAAGTGTTTTAGTCGGAATCTTTGAACTTGGAATAGAGGAAGTCATGGTCATTGGACATAGCGACTGTGGTGTACAGCATATTAATAGTGATATGATGATAAAACATATGATGGATCGAGGAGTCGATGAGGAGAAGATTGAGCTGATCCGTCATTGTGGTATTGATTTTGATACATGGTTGGAAGGATTTGACTGTGTGGAAAGTTCTGTAAAAGATTCTGTGGAAATGTTGAGAAAACATCCATTGATCCCAAAAGATGTGAAGATATCTGGATATGTGATGGATTCTGTGACAGGAGAGCTTCATGTTGTAGAGCCATAGAACAACTGCAGCATTATAAATGAGAGGGATAAAAGGTATGAAAAAGATATGGAAGATCATGATCTTATGTATGATCCTTTGTTTTTTCTGTGCTGGATGCAGCAATGATGATGAAATGATCAGTGAAGATCATCCAAAACCAACGACAGAAAAAAGAACAGAGATCATCAAGCAAAAGACAACACAAAAAAAGAATGAAGTAACGGTTGATCAGGAACAATCAAAACAACAGGAAGATCGTATAAAAATCGCAATTGATGCAGGACACCAAAAGAAACAGATGAGTGAAAAAGAAGCGATCGGACCTGGTTCTGATAAGACAAAACCGATGGTATCCTCAGGAACCGAAGGTGTTGTCACAAAACGAACAGAATATCAGGTGAATTTGGAAGTTTCGTTAAAGCTAAAAAGTGCATTGATCGCGAGAGGATATGATGTATATATGATTCGTGAGACGAATGATGTGTCACTCAGCAACAAAAAGCGTGCTCTTATGGCAAATGAAAGTGGTTCAGATATTTTATTAAGGATTCATTGCAATAGTGCAGATTCTCAGTCTGCAAATGGGGCGTTGACAATGAGTCCGACATTATCGAATCCATATTGCAGATCGATCGCGGCAGATAGTCAGGAACTCTCAGAATGTGTGGTAAGTACATTATGCAGAAGGACCGGGGCAGTGAACCGCGGTGTAACGCAGACAGATGAGATGACAGGGATCAACTGGAGTAAGATTCCAGTGACGATCGTTGAGATGGGATTTATGTCAAACCCGGAGGAAGACCAGAAGTTATCGGACAATCATTATCAATCAATGCTTGCAGAAGGAATTGCAGATGGTGTTGACCGGTATAACGAGAGAAGAGGAGAAAAGAATGAAGAAAAATGAATTATCGCGATCATCGTATCACTTGTGATCGTATCACTTGTCATGGGATTAATGAAAGCGATGGCAGAAGCGGATATCAATTGGTTTCAGAGCTGTCAGATCGCAGGAATGAGATCTTTGGGATTAAGCCTAGGATGGATTCTTGGAATTTTAGGATTGTTTTTAGGAATGTATCAGTTCGCGATTCTGATCATTGTAGTTGGAGGAGTCCTTGGGATGATCTATATGGTCGTTGCAATGATGAGTTATCCGAATACGAAGAAAGATATGATCGCGTATGTTGTGTTGATCACTATATTGGTTGCAACATTTATATCATATTTTGTTTTGAAGGAGTTTGTTTTATCATCACTGATTAACAATGGCGGGTCTACAACCAATTTTTTAAATAATATTTTATGATATAAGTGACAGAAGTATAAAGACAAAGATATTAGGAGGAAATATTAAGAACCTAAAATAATTAACAAATGTGATTAAATGTATTTAAATATACTCAAAGGAGAGTGCTATAATGAATACATCAAATATCACAAATTATAAGCCAAAAGATTTTGCTGAATTTTTAGGTGTATCTGTTAAGACATTACAACGTTGGGACAGAGAAGGAACTCTAAAAGCAAACCGAACTCCAACTAATAGACGCTATTACACTTATGACCAGTATCTACAATTTAAAGGTATAAATACTGAAAATGATAAGCGTCATGTAGTTATTTATGCTAGAGTGTCTACAAGAAATCAAAAAGATGATTTACTAAATCAAGTTGCATTTTTAAGACAGTTTTGTAACGCAAAAGGAATTATTGTAGATCAATGTATTGAAGATTATGGAAGTGGTCTTAATTATAACCGTAAAGAATGGAATAAACTGTTAGATGCAGTAATGGAGGGAAAAATCAAAACCATAATAATCACCCATAAAGATAGATTTATCAGATTTGGTTATGATTGGTTTGAAAAATTCTGTATGAAGTTTAATACGACTATAGTGGTAGTAAACAATGAGGAACTATCACCACAAGAAGAACTTGTGCAGGATATTGTTTCAATACTCCATGTGTTCTCTTGTAGGCTGTATGGGCTTCGTAAGTATAAAAAACAAATAGAAAGGGATGAGGAAATTGCTAAAGAGCTTCAAGACAGAAATAAATCCGACAGAGGAGCAGAAAGCCAAAATTCGTAAAACAATAGGAACTTGTAGATATATTTACAACTTCTACCTTGCTCATAATAAAGAGCTTTATAATAAAGGCGAAAAGTTTATGAGCAGTAACCAATTTAGAGTATGGCTTAACAATGAGTATCTTCCAAAGCATCCAGAATGTTTTTGGATTAAGGAAGCTTATTCAAAAGCAGTAACACAAGCAGTAAATAATGGACAAGCCGCATTTATAAGATTTTTTAAACATCAGAGTAGTTTCCCTAGATTCAAAAAGAAGAATAGATCTGATGTGAAAATGTATTTTGTAAAGAACAATCCAAAAGATTGCCGTTGTCAAAGACACAGGATCAATATTCCATCACTTGGTTGGGTTCGCATTAAAGAAAAAGGATATATTCCAACAACAAAAGATGGATATGTAATTAAAAGCGGTCATGTGTCAATAAAAGCTGGTAGATACTATGTTTCAGCTCTTGTAGAAATTCCAAATAACAAGATAGCTAATAGTTTCAATGAAGGAATTGGTATCGACCTAGGGATAAAGGATTTTGCCATTGTTTCCAATGGTAAAATTTATAAGAACATTAATAGATCAGTAAGATTAAAAAAACTTGGAAAACAACTTATTCGAGAACAGAAAAATCTTTCTCGAAAGTATGAAAATTTAAAGAAAGGAGAATCTACTCAAAAAGCAAATATACAAAAACAGAGGCTTAAAGTACAGAAACTTCATCATAAAATTGATAACATTCGTACGGATCACATCAATAAAACAATCGCAGAGA
>OBAG01001940.1_pt1 | contig 11606 bp, 6 predicted proteins | sample 1517701 | NCBI WGS metagenome assembly OBAG01 (sample SAMN04571702, study PRJEB22368) | human gut metagenome | biome: human gut; material: stool | host: Homo sapiens | place: Luxembourg | collected 2012-09-07 | reverse complement strand
AGTGCCGTAAGGCATGGAGCTGACTGTTACTAATCGGTCGAGGGCTTGACCTGAATGGTTGTGTTCACAGAAATGGAATGATAGATGTGTAGTGTATGCGGTTTTGAAGGTATATCAAATATCTTCAATTAAATAATCCTCGATAGCTCAATGGTAGAGCATTCGGCTGTTAACCGAAGGGTTGTTGGTTCGAGCCCAACTCGGGGAGCTAAGATGAAGAAGCGATACAGAAATGAGAAATCATAGCTGTATCGCTTTTTTGCTGTCTGTAGCCATTAAGAAACGCCATCTAACATTTTGACGGTTTTCCATAACATTTCTTCCTGTTCATGGAAGAAAGATTTCGTTATAATAAAATCAGACAGATCACGGAACATGTGCAGAGTCAGGAGTCGTGTCAAGGCGGAACTTTTTCCGATAGGCACTTGGCGTCATGCCCTGCTTCTGGCGGAAGGCTTTGGTAAAAACTTCGGCATTCCGGTAACCACAGGAAAAAGCGACCGTTTCGATGGAGAGATCCGTATACGATAAAAGCTCGAGCGCACGCGTGATCCGGCAGGAAGAAAGATAGTCCTGCGGTGAGGTATGGAGATATTTCTGAAACAGGGTATAAAGGTAACTCCGGTTGATGCATACATATCTGGCAATATCCGAGACAAGAATTTCATTGGAATAATTATTTCGGATAAACTCAACAGCTTTTTCCACGTAAAGATTGCCGCTCTCCCGTGCAGAAGGATCGGCAAGCGTGATTTCGCGGGAAAGAATTGAGAAAAACTGGTACAGACAGCCTTCCAGAAGATACTGGTCCGAGGTGTCATAGGTATTGTGCTTCTGCATCTGAAACAAAAGGGACTGCAGTTCACCGGAAAAGTTGCACTGGTAGACAGGGTGCTCCTCGGAAAGACCGAGTTCCTGTACATAAGAGGCAGCTTTTTCGCCGTCAAAACCGATCCAGAGATATGTCCAGGGATCATCCGCATCGGCTTCATAGTAGGTGCGGACATTTGGCATCAGGAAAAAGCCCTGTCCGGCGGTTAAACGGTAAGTGCGGTTTCCGATGGTAAAAGTGCCTTTCCCGGAAATAATATAGTGGATCACGTAATTGGGGCGTACAGCCGGGCCGTAGCTGTGGAACGGCTGGCAGGCTTCGTAGCCGCAGAAGCAGAGATAAAGATCCGAAAATTTATGCTTTTGGACGGGAAGTGTCCAGGAAGTTTCCATAAGTATACCTCACAAAATGAATCATCAGAAAAGCCGGAATGTCACAAAAGGATGAGATTCCGAAATGTCAGTAAAATTATATCGTGTTTTGCAGGATACTGCAAGCCGCTGTAGGAAATCAAAGGCCCGGAGTAGCAGCCTTTGCGGTTCACACAGCACCGGAACACTTGCTGTTCGGGTATGTAAGAAAGTGATTTTGGTGTGAGCAGCCCGAAAAAATGCGATAAGATAAAGGAGAAAAAATCATGGCAATCAAAGTAAGTGAAAATGGACGGTTATTTACCCTCCAGACAAAAGACAGCAGTTACCAGATGTTCGCAGATGACAAAAATGTGCTTCTGCATCTCTACTATGGAGAAAAAATCGGTGAGGAAAATCTTTCCGGTCTGATTTTCTGTACGGATATGGGATTTGCAGGAAATCCGGAGGAAGCAGGCCCTAACCGGAAATATTCTCTTGATACACTTCCGCAGGAAATTCCGGGAAGTGGTGTCGGTGATTTCCGTGATGATATGATTGAGATCCGCCACGCGGACGGCAGCTTTGCAGCAGATTTTCGTTTCGATTCGTTCGAAATTCTGGATCATTCCTATGCTATTCCGGGAATGCCGGCGCTGTACGATACAGAGGAAGAAAAAGGTGAGACTCTTGTTATTACAATGACGGAGAAGGCTTCCGATATTGTTCTGAAGCTGTTTTACGGTGTATTTGAAAAGGAAAATGTGATTACGAGAGCGGCAAGACTCGAAAATCACGGAGAAACGGCGATTGAGCTGGAAAAAATGCTGTCATTCAGCATGGATCTGATGTATGAAAATTATGAGATGATCTATTTCTCAGGTCGTCATGCGATGGAGCGTACGGCGGAGCGGATTCCGGTGCAGCATGCAAAAGTCGAGATCGGAAGCACCCGTGGTACATCGAGCCATCATTACAATCCGGCTGTGATCCTCTGCGAGGAGGGTGCGGGTGAGACACACGGTTCCTGTATCGGCGCATGCCTCGTTTACAGCGGAAACTTTGTTGCGGCAGCACAGAAGGATCAGAAAAATCAGACCCGTTTTCAGATGGGTATTCATCCGACCAATTTCTGCTTCCATCTGGAAAAAGGAGAGGCGTTCGATACCCCGCAGGCAATCTTAAGCTATTCCGGAACCGGCCTTACCAAACTGTCACAGCAGTATCATGAGATCATCCGCGAGCATATCTGCCGTGGCGCATATAAGCATGCCAAACGACCGATTCTGATCAACAACTGGGAAGCAACCTATTTTAATTTCAACGAAGAAAAAATCCTGAAAATTGCAGAACAGGCGCAAAAGCTTGGCATTGAGATGCTGGTGCTTGACGATGGCTGGTTTGGAAAACGAGAGGATGATAACAGTGGCCTCGGCGACTGGTTCGTCAACGAGAAAAAGATGAACGGCTCCATGGCGCAGCTTGCAGAAAAAATTCACAAGATGGGCATGAAATTCGGTCTCTGGTTTGAGCCGGAGATGATTTCCGAGGACAGTGATCTCTACCGCGCACATCCGGACTGGGCATTCGCAATTCCGGGCCGTGTGCCGAACCACAGCAGAAATCAGCTTGTACTTGATATGACGCGTGAGGATGTGCGCGAGTATCTGCTGGAGCGTCTGACAACCATCGTTCATGATGCAAAGATTGATTATGTCAAATGGGATATGAACCGCAGCGTCTGCGATGTTTACAGCCATGTGGCAGCACAGAGCCGGAACGGAGAGCTATATCACCGCTATGTGCTCGGTGTTTACGATTTGATGGAAAGATTCCTTGCCGCATGCCCGAATCTGCTGCTCGAGGGCTGCAGCGGAGGAGGCGGACGATATGATGCCGGTATGATGTATTATTCCCCGCAGATCTGGTGCAGCGATAATACCGATGCGATCAACCGTCTGTCTATCCAGTACGGAAGCTCGTTCTTCTATCCGATCAGTACCGTTGGTTCCCACGTTTCTGTATGCCCGAACCATCAGACAGGCCGTGTGACACCGTTCCAGACAAGAGGCGATGTGGCGCTGGCAGGAAGCTTTGGATATGAGATGGATCTGAATAAGATTTCAGAGGAAGAAAAAGAGATGGTAAAAGAGCAGGTTGCTGCGATGCATGAATATTACGAGCTCACACACGAAGGCCTGTATTACCGTCTGACCGGACTGAAAAAACAGGATTTTATGGCATGGGAGTTCGTGGCAAAGGATCAGAGCCGCGCACTGCTTACGATCGTAAAAACCGACGCAGAAGGAAATATGCTTCCGGTTCACACGAAAGTGTGCGGTCTTGCAGAGGATAAGCTGTACCGCTGCAGTCTGGACCAGGAAGTCCGCCTTGGCCGTACCTGGAACCGTGCGGGGCTGACCCTGCATCAGGTGCTGGGAGAGTATGAGAGTATCCGGGTCGAATTTACAGAAGTAAAATAAAAAAGATAAGAAAAATCTTCAACTGGATTTTTGGGGGAGGGAACCTCAATCTGGTTGGAGATTTTTTTGCATAAAGAAAATCAAAGCAGGAGGGAAGGAATGTACTCTTTACAGTGCAAAAATAGTTGTGATACAATAAGCAAAAGAAATTTTCTGACAGAAAATAAAGACGGAACTGTCAAGAAAGGAAATTGTACATGAGAAACAGAAAAAACTGTTTAGCTGTTCTTTTGATGACAACTATTGTGGTAATGGGATGTGGAAATCAGCAGGTGGAAAAGGAGAATCCATCGGTTGTCTCCGAAAGAGCATCCAGTGTCCAGGATGAGTCAGAAGATGGTGAAAAAGAGTTTCTTTCTACATACCAGAATATTATAATCACACTTCCAGAAGGCTGGAATGTAATGAGAGATGAGAAAATCCAATGCAGTTTCATATCAGAAGAGGGGGAAAGTCTTGAGATATCGTATCGGGAAGGAATGGCAAAAGTAGCGCTTATGGATTTTCCGGAGGACGAAGAGAGCGCTGAAAATTTGCTCTATCCGAATGAAATAACAGGGGAAAACAGCATCAGCGATTTTATGGTGAAAACAGCTAACGAAGGAAAAGATAACGAGAGTTCCTTTTATCGTTTCCAGGTAAAAAATTCCCTGCAGATTCCGATTGCATTTTTCTGCGGGGTGAAAACGGAGAATGAAGGGTATCAGATCATATGGAAAAAAGGAAGCGGCAGCAACGATACACGGCAAATCGTGCCGGAAATACTGGAGTCTCTGCAGTTCCCGGACAATGAGCTGCTGACAGAAACATTTCAGACGGCCTGCAAGGAGCAGAAAAGAGCGCTGGAAGTAGAAAATAATTCGGATGGCGTGAAAAAGCAGAAGGGTAAGAAAACCGTCACCTGTATTTCACCGGTCAATGTACGTACAGAACCCAACGTCAGCACAAGCCAGGTTATCGGAGCTCTGACGACAGGGGAAGAAGTGGAAATGCTCGGAAAAGAGAACGGATGGTACAAGATTTCGTATGAGGGAAAAACGGCGTATGTGTATGAAGACTATGTGAAAGAAAAAGAAAATTAAAAAAATGATATTTTCAAAAAGCTGCCGAAGCAAACAGAACCGGCAGCTTTTTTGAAATAATTTTGAAAAAGAAAAATCCCGGAAACTATCTGTTTCCGGGAAAGAAGAGGCGTCGACCGGATTTGAACCGGTGGATACTGGTGTTGCAGACCATTGCCTTACCACTTGGCTACGACGCCATATGACTCCGACGGGAATCGAACCCGTGTTACCGCCGTGAAAGGGCGATGTCTTAACCGCTTGACCACGGAGCCGAAGTTTTTGTTTTGTCTGCCGTGATTTTTGCTCAGCGACAAGTAGTATATTATCATAAGAAAACGAGTTTGGCAAGTGCTTTTTTGAAAAAAAATCAAAAATTTTTGAGATTTGTGTTGCCGTGCATTCAGAAGGAAAAAATTTGCCGGGTCAGGGCATGGCTTTTCGATATTCTTCCGGTGACATACCAAAAGTCCGGCGGAAAATGCTGGCAAAATAGCTGGGGCTTTCAAATCCGGTATGCAGAGCAATTTCCAAGATAGAAAGCGAGCTGCCGGTAAGAAGATCTGCGGCTTGGGTTACGCGGTACTGGTTGATATAGGAAATAGGCGTTGTGTGAAAGTGCGTTTTGAAGAAACGACAAAAATATTGTGGATTCATATTGAGTATAGCAGCAAGATCTGAAAGACGGATTTTAGAATCATAGTTATCCTGAATATAACGTAAGAGTTTTTTACACTGATCAGATCTTTCTTTTTTACGAGTGCAGAGGGGTTCCGGATGAAGAAAAAGCTGGTATTGCGCCAGAAGTGCAAGAATCCGATACATGTCACTTTTGATCAGAAGAAACCAGCCGATGGGTTTGGTATCGTATGCATACAGGATTTCCTGGAAAAGCTCAGATAATGTCAGTACAAATGTTTTCTGTGTCTGAGAGGAGGCTTCAGCAGCAGAAAGCTCTTCCAATGGAAAAGCCGGAAGAAGCAGTTGATGAGAGAGCAGCGGACGAATCCAGTCTGCTTCACAGGAATCCAGATAGGCACATGAGAGAATTTCTGGAAGAAATACAAGGGCATGGTGAACCGAAGGGGTAGTTCCAATGCTGCAGAGCTGATGCAGTTCGTGACTGTTGATGAAAAGAAAAGTACCTTCGGAAATTGTCCGGGTTTCAGTTTTCAGTGTCAGAGTGAGAGTACCTTTTTCAACCCAGATCCATTCTAATTCTTTATGCCAGTGAAAAGGAACAGAGAGCCCGCCATGCGCATAATCCTGATGATAGATATGGAGCGGAACAGGTTCGGTTCCATGCACGGTAAAATCCCGGATTCCGCCAGAAAGAACAGGGGAACAAGATTCAGGAGAAAAGAGCTCTTTTGAACGTTCTTTTTTCATAAAAGTCAAAATCCTTTCATTAAATACGAAAATCAGGTTAGAAAATATAAGATAATATCATTATACTGCTCTTATGGGAAAAAAGAAAGAGAGGACAGAAAATGAAAAGAGAGTGGTGGCATAGCTTAACCGTATATCAGATTTACACCAGAAGCTTCTGTGACAGCAACGGAGACGGCATCGGCGATTTTGGAGGGATTCTGCAGAAGCTGGACTATCTGCAGGAGCTTGGTGTTGGAGCCATCTGGCTTTCGCCTTTTAACGATTCTCCTAATTGCGACAATGGATATGATGTCAGTGACTATTATAAAGTAATGGAAGAAGCGGGCACAATGGAAGAGCTGGAAGAACTGATGGCAGCCTGTAAAAAGCGGGAAATTGTGGTCATGATGGATCTTGTTTTAAATCATAGTTCCCATCTGCACCCATGGTTCCTGGAAGCTAGAAAGGATCGAAACAGTAAATACCATGATTTTTACATCTGGAAGGAAGGAACGAAGGAGCAGCCGCCAGAAGGCGGCGGAGCATTCTTTGGAGGAAGCACCTGGGAATGGGTGCCGGAGGTTCAGGAATATTATTATCACAGTTTCAGTGTAATGCAGCCGGATCTGAACTGGAAAAATCCGTCGCTTCGGAAAGAGCTGTACCGGATGATCCAGTTCTGGATGGATAAAGGGATCCGTGGTTTCCGGCTGGATGCAATTGACAATATTGTAAAAGATGGACATGGAGGAAATGATACTCATTCGGAGCAGATTCATACATACTTAATGGAAATGAATCAGAATACGTATGGAAAATCAGAACAGATCCTGACAGTGGGGGAAACCGGAGGTGCTACGGTAGAAATGGCACAGCAGTATTCTGATCCGGAAAGCCAGGAGCTCAGTATGATTTTTCAGTTTGAACTGATGGGAATCGACGGCATCCGAAGTGGAAACTGGGATCCGAAACCGTATACGCTGCCGCAACTGAAGCAGATCTTTGAAAAATGGCAGACGGGACTGGAAGAAAAAGGATGGAACAGTCTGTTCTGGGGAAACCATGATTTTCCGCGTGTCGTATCGCGCTTTGGAAATGACAGGGAACCGTATCGGGAAAAATCAGCAAAAATGTTGGCTGTCCTTCTCCATGGGATGAAAGGAACTCCTTATATTTACCAGGGGGAAGAAATCGGTATGACAAATGTGTCAGGGCTTCGGATCGAGGACTATCAGGATATCGAGTCTGTAAATTTTGCCGAAGACCGTAAAAAAGAAGGCTGGGAGGAAGAAAAAATTCGTACCTATCTTGCACGGAACAGCCGGGACCATGCGCGGACGCCAATGCAGTGGAATGCGGAAAAACACGCCGGATTTACAGCGGGAACACCGTGGATGGCGGAAAATCAGAATTACGAGGAGATCAATGTGGAAAACAGCAGAAAAAATCCGGATTCCCTCTTCTATTTCTATCAAAAACTAATTGCGCTGCGTAGGAAAAATGACACTCTTGTTTATGGGGATTTCCGTCTGATTGAGGAAGAAAATCCGGATATTTTTGCTTATGAGAGAAATCTGGGAGAGAAAAAGCTGATTGTGCTCTGCAATGTCCGGGATACCGCGGCAGAGATGAAAGCCCGATATGATTTGACAAAAGGAACGGTTCTGATTCATAATGATACAGAAAGTCTCACAAAAGAAGTGTGGAAGTTACAGCCGTATGAGGCGTATATGATTGAACTTCTGCAGTAAAAAGACAGAAATGAAAAGCAGCAGGAGAAGAAAACTGCAGGAGCAACTGGAAACAGGAGGGAGAAAATGTATCGCGTTCTTCTTGTAGAAGATGAAGAAATTGAACTGGAGACATTGCGGGATTATATTGACTGGAAAAAGAACGGGATTTCCAGAGTATTTACCGCGCACAATGGCAGAAGGGCACTGGAGTGCCTGGAAGAAAATATGGCAGATATTGTGATTACGGATATTCAGATGCCAGGAATGAGTGGAATTGAACTGGCAGAGACGATCGTACGCCGGGGGTATCCATGCAAAATTGTTTTTCTGACAGGATATGATGATTTTTCCTATATCCATTCCGCTTTTCAGGTGAATGCCGTGGATTACCTTTTAAAGCCATTTACGATTGAAGAAGTAGAAGCATGTCTGAAAAAAGTGAGAAGTGAACTGGAGAAAAGTGAGATAGCAGACTGGTCGCGGAAAACGGCGGCGAAGCAGTTGCTGGAAATGGCTTTGCGGGAAAAACAGGAAACAGAGCTTTTACGGAAAAATTTCCGTGGTGTATTTGGAGAAGAACTGGAAGAGTGCAGGTTTGGAATCATAGCGGTTTATGGAAAAACGGAAGAAAACATCTGTAGCCAAATTCAGGAAAAATACAAGGGCATCCGTTACATCAGCAAAACGGAACGGATCAGCATTCTGCTGCTGGCGGGGTATCTGTCGGTGAAAGATACGGCATTTCAGATCTGGAATGATTTGAAAGAAGACGCACCGAGAGCCGTTGGATGGTGCAGTGGAGCATGGACAGCTGACTGCCTGTACGAAAAGGCGGAAAAACTTCGGAACTGTTGTGTTCTGGCATTTCATATGGATCCACCGGAACTTTTCTGTGCAGATGAAAAAGAAACGGAAGGGGAAAAAGCATATCATTTCCGGGAACAGAAGGAGCGGAGAGAAGAAATCTGTCGTCTGGTCAGCAACGGGAAAAAGCAGGAAACGCTGCAGACCATGAAAGATTATTTTCAACAGCTAAAGGGGCTTGCGCCGAAAACATTTGCGGGAGAAGTTTACAATCTCTATATGTATCTATGGAACCGTCTTGTTTTGAGCGATGAACTGCTGGAAAACTGGATGGAAGCAGAAAAAATTTTGAGAGAAAATGAAATTTTTGAAGCAAACAACAGTTATCAGATGCGGGAAAAGATGAAGCAGTATCTGGAACGGATGTTGGCATTTTTTGAAGAACAGAATCAAAATCCAAATTACTATGCCGTTTATCAGGTAAAAACATATCTTCAGAAGCACTGCTCGGAAAGCGCAGATATCGAGAAGCTGGCCGCGGAGGTCGGTTTGTCTCCGAATTATCTGAGGAGCCTGTTTAAAGAGGCAACAGGAAAAACGATTTTGGAATACAATACGGAAATGCGTCTGCAGAGGGCGGCGGAACTGTTAAAGAATAAGAAAAATAAAGTACGGGAAGTGAGTCTGGCGGTTGGATATGAAAATGTTTCTTACTTTGGCGTTGTTTTTCAGAAAAGATTTGGAGTGACACCAAATGAATATCGTAAAATGGTATAAAAATCGGAGTTTTCAGTTTAAACTGGTGATCGGCTATCTGGTACTGGCACTGATTCCAATGCTGTGTGTTACCTGGTACAGTTATGGAAAAACAAGGAATGTGCTTCTTACTGAAGCATATCAGAGTGCAGAACAGGAAGCAGAACGAATTGAAAAAAATTTTTCTACGATGGTCGAGCCTTACGAAACAATTCTGGATGTGCTGTATGTGGATCAGATGCTGAGCGGATATTTGTTTCAGGATTACAGCAACGATTCTTATGAAGATATGTTTTACTATATTGATAAGAAGCTCAGCGAAATCTGTCTGATGAATGCAGGAATTTACAAAATCTGTTTTTACAGCAACAATGAAACGCTTCCGCAGGATAATTATTATTTTTATTCCATGCAGGATCTAGATCGGAGGGAATGTGTGCTGACATTTGATGCGATAGGGGAAACGGTATTCTGTGGGACATCTGGAGACGGAAAAGCATTTCATATGAATCGTCTGATGAATTTTTATCCACAGGGCGGGATGAAGGGCGTACTGTCGTTACAGATTGAAAATCAGCAGATACAGCCCCTCCTCGAAACAATAAATTCCACCGATGAAATTTATCTGGTGGATCAAAAAGGATATATTCTGGCTGCTTCCGAACCGGAAATGGCAGGCCTTCCGATCCGGACCAGAATGCCGGAAGAGGATCTGGAGCAGAAAGCGCAGATTGAGTTTGAGCGTGACGGCATTTCAAAAATCGGAAATATCCAGAGCGGAGTTTTCGGAACAAAAATTCTTGTGATTTCGGATAAGGAGACGGTTTTAAAAGACGCAAAAGCTGTTTCAAGAAGGATGATGTTCCTGATCCTCTGCAGCGCGGCTATGGTATTTCTCTGCATTATCTGTTACACAAGATGGATTTCCGCGCGGGTGCAGAAAGTGGTGTATGCAGCAAAACGGATGGGACAGGGAGAATTTGATTATCGTCTGGAAAATATGGGAGAAGATGAGATCGGACAGATCGGGCTGGCGTTTAATCAGCTCAGTGATCAGATTCAGGAGCTAATTCGGGAAAATTACGAAAAGAAAATCCGGATTCAGACGAGCGAACTGAATCTGCTGCAGGAACAGATCAATCCGCACTTTCTTTACAATGCACTTGCGGTTATTTCAGCACTGGCGATGCGGGAAGGTGGAAAACAGACGATGCAGGCGGTCAAAAATTTGTCCAGCTTCTACCGGATTTCCCTGAATAAGGGAAAACAGGTGCTTTCCATCCAGGAAGAAGTGGAACTGCTGCAGAGCTATCTGAAAATCCAGCAGATGCGTTTTCGGGACAGCGTACAGGTGGAGTATGAGATTGCAAGAGAAGTACTGACATATCGAACCATTAAACTTCTTCTGCAGCCGCTGGTTGAAAATGCCATTCACCATGCGAGAAAAGAGGAAGAAGTTCTCCACATTGCGGTCAGAATTCAAAAAGAAGAAAGGGATGTGGTATTCCAGGTGACAGATGATGGATGTGGAATCCAGGCGGAAAAACTGATTAAACTGCGAAGTTCTCTGCGGCGCTCAGAGGAAGGATATGGACTGCGAAATGTTGCAAACAGGGTTCGTCTGGCTTATGGAGAGGATTATGGTGTCCGAATAGAAAGCCAGGAAGAATATGGAACGACAGTTTCTGTCAGAATTCCAGTAAACGAATAAAAAATCAAACAAAGCAGAAATAACTTCGTATTGTTTGCATAGAAGAGGAAACAGAAACCGGCTGATAAAGGTGATTTTGCCCGTCAGCCGGTTTCTGTTTCGTTAGATATTGACAGAAATCGTAAGAAAACAACAGAATAAAAAAGAGAATTATAAAACTCCGTTAAATCGAGATAGAAATCATAAAAAAGTGAGATTGTTGCAGGACAGACTATCCATTAGAATGGAAACATAGACAGCAAGAGTGTACAAGATGAACAAAAAGAAGAAAGAAGGAGAAGGCATGAAAAAAGAAAACGTGCATGCAAAGCACAAAAAAAGCCTCGCGGAACGGTTCTGGAAACAGAAATATCTGTTTTTACTGCTGCTTCCATCGTTGGTATGGGTCATTCTGATCTGCTATGCACCAATGACAGGACTGTATATGTCCTTCATCAACTACACGCCGCAGGGTAGCGGCTATTTTGCGGATATGGTGAATTCGCAGTTTGTCGGTCTTGACTGG
>OBAG01001938.1_pt1 | contig 11635 bp, 10 predicted proteins | sample 1517701 | NCBI WGS metagenome assembly OBAG01 (sample SAMN04571702, study PRJEB22368) | human gut metagenome | biome: human gut; material: stool | host: Homo sapiens | place: Luxembourg | collected 2012-09-07 | reverse complement strand
CAAAACACTGTAAACTCAAGTATTTTTAATCAAGGTTAGTATGTTGCCGTGGCAAATAAAAAGTATTTTTATCATTATTTTATTTCTCCTTGTTTTGCCCCGGAATGCCCTGTTTTGCGAGGGATTTCTAGGATTTTTCTATTTGTTCTGAAATTACAGATTGTGGCAAATCAGAACAGAATTGAGCAAGTTATTACTACCTGTTAGTAGTAAAAATAGTAGTAAAAGGAAAATACTTACTACTAAGGATTTTCTTCAAATATTTCCTTTATGCTAAAATATGGTGTTGAACTATTGCTTTCACAAAATGAATATACATGATATTTATGTTCTTCTCCATATTTGTCGTTGCATCTAAAATCAAACTGGATGCTAACTTTATCCTCTTGTATTTCTTCAGTTTTCAATTCCACTTCAAGTTCATCATTAGCCTTTATCACATCATATTTGACTGCATTCGGATACTTCCAAATCACATTTTTATCTTTCACCACACATATTTTATATACAAGGATTTCATTTGCTACATTATCAGATATATTTTCTATTTTCACTTTCATATTACTATATCTTCCATTGCAACACAAAAACTTAACACGAAATCGAGGTATATTACTATCATGTTCTCGCTTTTCCTGAATTGCTATTCTTTTATCTGATTCTTGTTTAATAATTTCGTTTTGATGCAATGACAATGCTCCCAAAATCACCGTACCAGAAAAAGCTAAAACGCCACCATAATATTGTAACAGTTCTCCCGCACTCCATTCAGCCACAAAAAAATCATAATCCTCTGTCGGATGAATTTTAAACAAACAATGAATCGCAAATGGAACACCTATCACAATAATTACAAAACATATAATTACAAAAACTTTATGCCTTTTTATCCACTCAAGCATATGTATTTTCCCTTCTTCATACATTAAAAGACGCCCTGCCAAACAGAGCGCCCATAGCATATGTTAGTCTATTTTCATAAACTATTATGCTGAGAGTTTGCTGTCCACCCAGTTAATCAAACGATTCAAAAGATAATCAACAACGCAGTCTGCAAAGTCCTTTGTAGGTTTCTTTGCACACTTAAAAAAATCAACTGTTGCAATACGAAGTTGTTTCTTAGCCTCTACCTTTAAATCAATTTCCTGATGTGATACAACGATTTCTGTGTTTTCATTTGTCATAATAACGACCACCTTTCTGTAAACAATGGTGCTGGATACAGCATCCAGCTCTTATAACCAAAGTCCAGTGACCATGACATTATCATCACAGCTCTCTGTTTTAATATAACACATACTCCTATCTTCAACAATATGCTAATAATCTATTTTGAACGATTTATAAAATCCTCAAGGTCACAATTACCATCATAGAAATAATCATACTTTTTCTCGCTCAATACAGTAAAAAGTTCCTTGCAAATAACAGACTCTACCCCTAAAGATTTTATCATTCTTCTCACAAAATCTTCCATCGCATAATTTGGTTCTCTTACAGATTCAGGAAGATTACCTTTATCAACAACGAACACATATTGAAATTTTCCATCAATAATTGGTATTTGCTTTATCAGCCATTCAATTGATGGTTGTATACTTTTTCTATAAGCATACAATAAAACATCATTTTTCATCTGCGACATTTCATCTACTACTAATGATGTCACATTTTTCATACTTAAAAAAATGTCATCTTTAATCTCCAAAGAATCATCTTTAAAACATTCTAGCCATTTCGTGAATTCTTCTGCATTACGTCTGTACCTATCATTAGGATAATCATACTCGCTTAGCAACGATACAACTTCTTCAATATTTATAAAAACATCTCCATCAGATGGTCTGTAGTCCTTAATAATTATCGATTGATGAATAATATAGTTTCTGAAATCACAGAGAAACCTGTACCACTTTTTCATATTGTAATATTTCTCTGTAATGCTCTTTAATGAAGGTTCATAACTATTAACATATTCTTTATACCCATATACTGCATTAACAAAATTCAAAAGTCTTTTATTTATTTTCCAAAATTCATCAAAATCATCAATGGTTATCTCAAGAAAGTCTTTAGCGCACGAATCAATAATAGTATGCATATCCACCAAGAACAAAAATTTATCTAATGTTTTTAGTTTTGAATCAAATTCTACATCATATTGATAATCAAACTTAATACCAGACGAATGAAGCTCTCCAATCTCAGGATTACTACAATATTCCAATTCAAACATATCCTCACCACCTCTTCAGTATTATTCTTTTAGCCATGAGCAAAACTCCACATACTCAGTATTTATGCAGGTTTGCAAGGCATGGCAACCTCTTTTATCACTCCAAATTTATAGTAACAACCAGCTCCAAATGGTATTATTAAGTTGTCAAAATCCGTCTTTTCACTTCACAACCAGTTGCAAAATTTTACGATTCACTTTTTCTGAATCTCGATTTATCCTTTGTCCTGAATTCCCTAAAACCGGGCGAAAAGGCTTTTCCAATCATGCCATGATTTGTTCGTTTATCGTTATGAAATGTGAAGGCTTTTCAATGATTACGGATCTTGTTGATTATCTTAACAACAACCTTCTAATCGCCCATTACTGCGGTTTTGATATTTCTGCTCCGTTGCCTTCTTACTGGACGTTTAATCGTTTTCTAAAACAGCTTGATAACGATGTACTTTCATCCATTATGAAATCCCAAGTTCTTTATCTTTCAAAACAAGGTATTGTTGATACATCTTTTATTGGTTTGGACTCTACTCTGATTGCTGCAAACACTTCACAGAATAATCCCAAATCTTTTCTATCCAACAAATTTAAGCCTGATAACCAGCCCAAAGCAGATACTGATTGCAAACTTGGCGTACATACTGCTTCTAACCAAACAAACGAGAAAAAGTATGAGTTCTACTAGGGTTACAAAAACCACGTCCTTGTTGACTGTATTCAGGTCTTCCCATTTATGAACTGACCACTACCGCCAATGTCCATGATTCCACTGTTGCGCTTGATATTTTGGCTGACACACATACTTTTCTGCCGATAACCGAATGTACCTTCCTTGCTGATAAAGGCTATGATGTTAAAAATATCTATAATCAGGTACAGGAACTCTACCAAGGTGAATGTATTATTCCATTAAACAAACGATCCACCAAAAATCCAAAACTTCTTCCACAGGGAAATCCTGTCTGCGATGCTGGGCTTGCCATGTGGAAGGATGGTAAATTTTCTGATAATGGACGTACACGCCAAAAATTCTGCTGTCCACTAAAATCAAGCAAAAACGCTGATTGTCCCTGCCATCACAAAAATTTTTACAACGGCAAAAAGCATCGCGGCTGTACAAAATACATCACCATTCCCGATGATTTAAGACTCTCCGTCGACAGAGACAGCAAATATTTCAAAAGTAATTACTCTCTTCGTACAGAATGTGAAAGATACAACTCACGTTTCAAAAATACAGAGCAGGAACGTATGTGGGTAAGAAATAAATCATCTGTTACCAACTTGAATACAATTGCCCATATAAGTCTGTTAGCGGTTGCTGTTGCGGCAATCACCACCGACACAGGGCAATCCTATCGTAAGCTTAAAGCTGTAAAGCGAATCGCATAATAAAGAGCTATTCATATCTCCCCATTTGCGTAGGTTCTGGACTTACGTAAGCTTTGTTATGTCATAAATTTCCATTTTTCCGATTTACAAAAGCTAACTGTCAAATCCATCTTTTAAATCAATTCGTTTTGCTCATCTCTCTACTTATTGTAAAACATTGCCCCTGGGACAAGCCAATACATTTTCAAAAAAAATTACATGAAAATTTCAAAAGATTTAATGCATATTAAAATTTTAAACAATTTTTCTGTTGTTAATTTGGATTTCTGCTTGATATACCACCTTGCTATGAATTTATCTACGGGTTTTCCGTTTTTATTTTTGATGATATATTTTACTATTTTATTTACCACACCTGCTAGCTGATACCCAAAGTATATTTTTATCTTTCTTTTGCGTCCATACTTACCATTCTTGCAATTCTACTTCAGAACCAAATGTCATCTCAAGAAGTTCTGCTGCAATATCTTTACTGCATACCCGCATCAAATTGTCCTCGGCATCTTCCTTTGACAGCAGATTCACACTTCCATACCAGACAATCTCATTATCGATTACGGCATAATGCTCACAAGTCTCTTCTACAAGCCTGATTTCAAAACCGGCTTTTCGAAGTCTCTCCATAAGCTCCATCCGGACATCATCTTTGCCATATTTATAGGCATCCGGATGCCATGTAACAATTGTTACCTCAACTCCCAACTCCCGCCGCTTTCCAAGCATGTTTATAATGCGATCCACTTTTTGATTATTTAACCTCGGACTTGATACAACGACCGCGGAATTAGCCTCCTCAAGATCCTTCCAATAAGTTTCTGCATAGTTTTCAATATCATAGATTGCATTTGCCTTCTGCTTTTCGCCGTCCATATTAACGCAAAGTTCATATCCGATCTTTTTATATGCCTTCAGCCTTGCTGAATACATTTTATCGAACTTTGGAATATGACTGTCCACATAATCATAGACGATGACATTTTCTTTACCATCATAATCCCTGTTAAGTCGCCCGACATACTGCTCCACAACATTTTCTCCTGAAACGGGAGTCGCCATGAACAGAGTATCAAGTCGCGGAAAATCGAAGCCCTCTCCAAGTAAAGAGCCCGTTCCCACAAGAATAAGACTGTCCGAATCATCAACTTTATTCAGTTCTTCCACCTGAGCCCTGCGCGCTTTCGTTCCATTTGCCCCCGTTAGCAAGATCAATCGGTCAGCATATGTCTTAAGCCTTTCAGACAGCTTCTTGGCATGATCAACATATTTCGTCAGTACTACCGGAGTTCTTCCAGCTTGCACACAGTCCGCCACATCCCTGATAATCTGTTCGTCACGAACATCATTATTCCTTATCAGTTCATAGGCATCATTACCATATGGTGTTTTTGACAAATGATGCGGCTTTACTGTCCGGGTAAATCGGGGATATACCAGATGATTAATATTCTGCTCCTCGGCTCTGTCTTTTGCTGTAAACCTATACCTGATAGGGCCGAGCAGAAATTCGTTTATCTTTTCCTTACCATCACCACGTTTCGGTGTTGCCGTCACGCCATACACATACTTTGCATTTATCTCCTGCAGCACTTCTATCGCGCTATCCGATGCTGCGTGATGGCATTCGTCAAAATATACTTGAGCATATTCTTTCAGCTTCGGATGAAATCCATCTTTTTTCTTAAGAGAACGTATCATGGCCACATCCACTATTCCGGTCAGTGTATCATGCGCTCCTTGAAGATTTCCAATCAATGATTTTCTTTTTCGTGTACGCCCGGTCTTTGTCTGATATTCAGGTAGTTCTTCATCAATATCCAAAAACTCCTCCAGACGCTTAATCCACTGGTTCATCAGATCTGCCCTGTCTACAAGTATTAAGGTACTTATGCCTCTTCTTGCGATCATATCACAGCAGACTACAGTCTTACCAAACGCTGTTGCGGCGTGCAGTATCCCGGTTTCATTTTCAAGCATAGTTTCCACAGCCGGAATCTGTGATTCACGCAATTCTCCCCTAAACGAAATATTGAGTTCCTGCCCTTTGGTTCTCTTGTCTTCAATCTTATAACTGATCCCCGCATTATCAAACTTCTTTAGAATTTCTTCCCGAAGTCCGCGAGGCAATACAATATATTTTCCTTCGTCACTTCCAAGGTAAATGAATCTGGATTCATCGTAATTTGGCATATCCATAGCCTGATTCTGGAAATACTGCTTGTTTGAAAATGTTGCCATACGGCGAAGCTGTCTTTTTGTCTTATTGGACATTCCTGTTGAGTCTATGTAAATGCGGTCAGCCAGCACGATACGCACCACGCCCTTAACACTGCCTGCTTCAATCTCAGAATTCTTATCCCATGGCGCATCAGTACCGTTGTCTTCGCTGGTGGATCCCGTACTGTACCATAAAGAAAGATAGTCCTCTATCCCCTGTCTGGTCAGTCGCCTTGTCCCGGCAAGAACATTTAACTGATCTTCATATGCGTTCCAATTTTCATCAATAAAAGCACTGTTTCCGGACTTCAAGGCCATTCCTTGTAAAGGAAGTGCAATAACATTTCCAAGTCCGCCCTCAGGGAGCGCATCCTGCGTCGGTATCATGCGATCATAGTATTTGAAGGACTTAAGATTGACGGATTCAGCTCCTTTCTCTAGCAACGCAAAGCCAAATCTTCTCGCCAATCTGGCAGGAACCATTTCCTTGAAGAATATCCAAAGATGCGCACCGCGTCCCGACCTTGACCGTTCCACCGCAGCGTCCACATCCAGATTCTTACAAATGTGCCGCAAAGCATTTATTTCTTCTTTCCAGCCATCATCAATATTCGCATAATCTTCCTGCTCCGCTCCCTTTGCATGGTTATCAAAATCAAATACAAGTAACTGACAAAGGTTATTTTCAAGCATCGGATATATCGCCACGACATCATTGCCATTTGGATCTGTCCCATTCATATGCGCCTTTATCAAAGGCAGAGTAACCGGCTTGTATGCCCTTAATTCGCAATCCTTACAACGAACTCCATCCTTTTTCTGTATATGGCAGCCACGATCCCAGCGGTTAAAGCACTGCGTATAATACCCGTTCTTCCCCGTTTTGGGATTCGTATAACGAAGATCATACACATCCTTCCTTCCGCGGCAGAACATCATAAAGAAGTCACTTGCAATCTTATCCGTAACATCAAATTTCTTAATACGAGCACCCTGATCAGGATCATACAATTCCACAACTCCTTCAGCGTCGCCTGACACAATATCCGCATACGAAACACCGGCTTCTTCCAAACGCTCTTTCAGAAGTCGGTTTTCATCCTCCAATGCCTGTATCCTGGATTGTAATGATTTGATTGTATCTGAATATTGTTGCGTAGGTTCCTTCATCCTTATCACACTCCCAGTTTCCCCATAACCTCTATCTTCTCGTATTTTCCGGTTTCCGAATCAATAACCATCATCGCAGACTCTCCAATCTGTCTTCCGTCTCTATAGGTAGAGAACACATCTGTCGATATGATGCCGTCTTTTTCAAATATCCTCTCCACCGGAGTATGCCCTACCACCTGTTTGTATATATCTGCTCTGAATATCTCTCTGGTCTCATACTGTGGTCTGAACCATAAGGGTGATTCATCATTCCAGAGATAATTATGTGGAGCATCGTTTACCGCTGCAATAACTTCCTCTATATCAGCATCCAGCAGATCCTTGTTAAGCCATCTTAGGAAATCAGCTGTAAGCCCTCCATGTGAGAAAAGCACATTGTCAATCCGATGCATTATGTTTATCTGTACCGGACTCTTAAGGCGGTTCTCAAGTTCTTCAAGCTTTGACATTACCGTCCTCTCGGCATAGGGAGAATATCCGGTCTCAAGTCTTCCCCACGAGTAGCTGACATCATGATTACCGTAACACCAGAGAGTATCCGGATAGTCCTCAGCAAATGCGATTGCCCGATCAAATGTTTCTTTATATCGTTCTATCTGAAATTCCATATTCCAGTCATCCGGCATATCCATCAGGCACACAGCCCGATCCGCCTTACCGTCTCTTAAGATTTTCTCTGTCCTGTCGAATATCCATGGTTTTAGATGAATATCAGGAATCACAAGTACTCGCATAACTCCATCTCCTAAAATTGATATACAAACTTGTAACAATTTTCTTACAAGTAAATCTCCTTCAACAACTCCACGCCCCTATCTCTGTCAAAAGGCATTCCCATCTGCAAAAGTCGTACCTCCGATTCATCTACTGCACTGATTTCCTCGACATATCTATGTATACTCTCTGTCACCAGCCCTTCTGATTCAACTTTTGTTCCCGCTGTAACAATCTGCAACAATCGGAATACATCGTACTTATGTTTCTTTAAATCCTTTTCATTAACATGCTCGCCGGCTCTTTTTCTGTCCAAAAGGTTAATCCACGCATACATTTTGAACGGAATCAGATGCTCTGCTCCCAGAACACCAATACCATCAACCACTCTGCGTCCGGACATCATAAATTTATAGAAGTCATCGTTCAGAAGAATCGCTGATAAACTGGAAGTATCATCATCAATATGAATCGGAATGATTCCCTCTTCTATTTCAAGATGATATCCCGGCTTTCTTGAAAACAACTCAATCATAGTAGGATAACCGAATTTTCCTTCTGTGAAGCGGTAAAGGTGCATATTCTGTTCATTCTTCCATCCGCACTTATAGCCGCCTTCTTTTATGTATTCCCAGAATACGCTCGCAAATTCCGGGAAGTTATCCTCCATAATCAGGATCATATCAATATCTTTTGTCGCTCGAAATGGCAAGTCTGCCTCTGAGAGTAGAATATCGCAGGCAGTTCCGCCGATAATAGTGTAATAATCCGTATAATCTTTAAATTTTTCTCTAAAAGAGTCTATCCCTGGTACCATTTATAATTCCTCCAACAGTTCCTCAATACTCATTTCTATTCTTTCGTCTTCGTTACCTTTGAATGTACATGCCAGTGAAACAGGATCAACACGCCCTTCTCTTGCAAAATAAGAAGGATTGTATTTCCATAATTGTATCTTCAAGCAGTCGTCTGGGTCTTCAGATCTGGCATCCACAATTTCCAACTGGTCAACAACTTCCTCGCCCTTGTAGATTGCACGTTCCTCTATTCTTGGTGGATTCAATTCTGACTCCTGACTAAGTGCAGTTTCTCCTGCGCTAAATGATTCAAAGGTTGCTTCATATCGCATAATTGTAATCACTTTCTGGACCGGATTAATCAAATATCCTTTTGCATTTTCATAATACTCTTTCCGTGAGTAATTTCTCTTAATAGCAATCTCTGTTCCTGATTTCATCTGCTGGATGAGTCCCATTTCCTCTAATTGCGCTGTTGCTCTTGTAATGGACGTTTTGGTAAGATTCAGCTTGTTCGCAACTTCACTTTTTAACACAGATTCCTCATCACTCATATATAACAATTCAAGGAACACCATCTGTGTTGCCGGCATCATCTTATCCGCTTTGACAAGCTGCTTGCGATACACATCCTGCAATACAATTCCCATAAATGGTAAGAATACATTTCCCGGCAAATTCACAAACGGAACTCCGCTTTTTACCAGAGCATTTCTCATGGATACGTTGTTTAACGCTACTTCATATGCTACAGGGCACTGCAATGCTTCCTCATACTTTGCTTTCTGCTTTTTCATTGCAGCAACACTTAGCTCCGTTTCCTTCATAACATCTATTATGGCAAAGTTAACACCATATATTTCAACTATCATAATATCACGCATAGTCATAAAGATCGGCAATGGTAATTTATTCTTGTATTCTGCTATTTTTACTTTGCAGCCAAAATACTTCTCTAATTGCTTTTTCATATGGCATCTCCTTGTAACACATTTTTATATATAATAACATAATTTATGTTACTTTTCAATTTTTTTGTTATTTCATTGTAATCAGCTTGGTTTCTATGCATGTTTAGGTAAGGTATACGATTATTATTAATAGTACAACCACATAGTATGTATTGCCGTCAAACATCAAATTGATTCCCTTATTTTTATCAATTTTTGATGCAATTACCGGAACTAATAATTATTCTAATAACAATTCGGAACATTTTGATAACATTTCGGTGCATCGTAATGTTCATACTCCTCAACTTCCATCTCGCGACTGCACATGCAACAGTTCCATATAAACAAACCGACATTCAAACCGACATTTTATGCAAACGAAAAGAAGTCCCCGAAGGAACTCCTTTCACCACAAATCATATTCATTTTTATCGAGGGCAGTCCGGTTAATAAATCAGTGAAATATCAAAATAGGGGTACAATGGGGGTACAAATACCATTCTCATTCCCCAAGGGTCTTGATTTCAAGCCATTTCAGGCAAAAGTACGAGTTCTGCCGTGGCAAATAAATAATACTTTTATCTTACCCATTTTATCTCCTCATATCTTCTCAAAGCCTTGTAAATACTGGCTTTCCAGCCTTTATACACTTTTTTCTAAAACGGCTTTTTTTCTCATAAATTCATGCATTTTCTCATGTTTTTTCGGGCATTTTGGTTATAAATGGGTTATTTTTCTTATCCGGAAAGCCTTACGAAATAAGGCTTTCATGAGTTATTTGTGCATATTTTGGGGTTACAAACCGGTTTTTATCCAGTTCTTTCTTCGCTTCTTTCAACCTGGTTCTCTCTTCTGACTGTCATTGACCAGTATCGTACCAAGTTCAAATCCGAATGGATTCTTAAGGATCAGATCATCATCTACAGCCATCTGAAATGCCGGTCTTAACACGCCTCTGATCGAGTGAATTGAACTGTATCCTCTTCCATCCCTCTGAAGCTTAATCAGAAATATCTTCGCATCAGACAGCTTAACGTCATCCACCTTCTTATGAGAAAACTCTTCTTTTTTCAGCACATTTATGAGCAAGTAGCGAAGCGGATTGCGAATATCCGCTTTGACTGAAAGATATCTTTCTACCAGTTCAAGCACCGTCAACTTGCTTCCGGTGATTCCCTGCATCTGTAAGGACTGTACTTTGCGTTCTTTCTCTCGCAGAGAAGCATCGGCTCTTCTTCCTTCCGGCATCTTATCCGATTCTGTTAATCTCCAACTATATAATATTTTTCGCTTTCCAAGTGAATCTGTGTATTTATAACGATATCTTCCACTTGGTTCCTGCCATTCTCCCTGCTGGAGATATCTTCTCAAAGCCTTGTAAATACTGGCTTTCCAGCATTCATACACGTCTCTTTGAAATCATATTCTACCTCCAAGGGGACGCAACATGATATTGTTAGTATATCACGTTGCCTCCACCTCGAACACCTCCTTCTTTTTTATTTTTTTATCTTTGTTTTTTTATATTGCACTAAGTGTATCTACAAATCGTTCGAATCTTTCTCTCTTAATCTGTACACGGTTTCCGTTCCACAACAGATATTCTGCATTGGGATTTTCGCTTACCAATTTACGAAGTTTCCCTTCCCCAATTCGAAAATATGCCGCCGCTTCTTCAATAGATAATGTATATTTCTTCCAGTATGGTATTTCATAATTACTCATCTGTTCATCTCCTCTCGCATCATTTTCTTCTATGTAAATTGCTCTGACATTGGCGGCAGGCAAGGGGCTCTATACACGTTGCCACTGCCAATGCCTTTTTTTGCCAATGTAACTACTTAAGAATCTTTTTTCAGTGAAATTGTCTTTCTGCTTTGATACCATCCATAGATTAACTGATCCTCTAAATCTTTTCTCGCATCTCTTCCGGTTCTTGCCGAAATTTCATATGCCTGCAGCTCTGCTTCCAGTTCTTCCAGACACATCATTTTCCTTTTTCCCAGCAATTCAAGAATAAGCTTTTTGGCTTTTTCCAGTTTCGTCTCTTTCTTTGTTCCTGTATTTCCGGCAAGCAGATCATCAATGGAAATGTCGTATTCTCCCATCCAGATAAGTCCGTCATCGCTCAGAGAAAAGGCTACCGGATTTTCCTTTTT
>OBAG01001929.1_pt1 | contig 11676 bp, 9 predicted proteins | sample 1517701 | NCBI WGS metagenome assembly OBAG01 (sample SAMN04571702, study PRJEB22368) | human gut metagenome | biome: human gut; material: stool | host: Homo sapiens | place: Luxembourg | collected 2012-09-07 | reverse complement strand
TGCGGTCAGAATTTGCCGCCGCATGTTTATCTGGAACTTTTAAGTATCTATTTCTCGTAATATTACTTATCAAAGCAAAGTGCGATATGCTTATTGCGACAGTTCCTTTTATTAAATCTGTAAAGAGGTGTGCCAAGAGCTGCCCAAAAGTCCACTCATTGTCTTTGCTGTGCGGACACACCCGCATAGAGTGTCAAAGCGTGGTAAGAGACATGAACCCGGATGTTCCAGTCGGCATGGAAGAAACCGCGCTATTTTGCTCAAACGAATCGTGACTCCCGGCAGCCGGCAGAAGCTTGCGGATTTCTTCCGGACGTCAGCATGAATTGCTGAACCGCCCCGTTCTATGCCGTGTGGAGCGCCTGCCGGGAGATTGCCGTCTCGGCGTTGGTATCCGCGTCGTGCAGGCGGTGATACTCTTCAATAAAACCGTTCATTTTGCCGGCTTCGGCGGCAAGCTCCGCGATGACATTGTTGACACTCTTGAAGCGCTCGGCATTGTCGGTGCACATCGCGTTGGTCTCCTCCGCGGAGGCACTGATCTCCTCGCTGGTGGAGGAAAGCGTGTTGGTCTCATCGACCAGCATGGTGTTGGTTTCTCTTAAAATGCGTGTCTTCTCTGAGATGGCGGCGGCATTCTGTTCAAGGCCGGTCAGACCGGAGCGGATGCCGCTGAAATTTTCTTCAATATCATGAATCATGCTGACCTGATTGCCGATCTTGTCCATGACATGATCCATCGAGGCGATTGTGTCACCGGCATTTTGATTCAGCTTTGTGATGATTTCCTCAATATTTTCAGTGGACTGCTTGGTCTGCTCGGAGAGCATGCGGATCTCCTCCGCGACAACAGCGAACCCCCTGCCTGCTTCCCCTGCGCGCGCTGCTTCTATCGTGGCGTTCAAGGCGAGAAGATTGGTCTGTGCGGAGATCTGCTGGATAATGCTGATAATTTTTAACATGTCCTGCGTATGTGCCTGCAGTGCAGTCATATTTTTCTTGACGAGCTTATTCTCGGATTCTACTTCCTCCGTCTGGGAGACAATATTGCTCACAAGCGCCTGACCGGTCTCTACATTTTTACCAGAAGACTGGGAGATGTTGGTAAGTGCGTCTGCGATCGACACGGTATCGGCAATGATGTCCTGAATCCGTCCGGTCATGGAAGCCTGTTCCTGAATGCTTGCGACTGTGCTCTCCATGCTTACGGTAATGTCGCCCATTGCCTGGCTGACGCAGCCGGTTGCCTCTGTCATCTCCTCGATCAGCGCATGAATGGACTGGGTGGATTCATTGACGGATGTGCCGACGGTCACGATGGAATTCATCATATCCTCCTGCTTTTTCTTGTGGGCTTCCAGTTCGGCGAGCTCCTCTGTGTTGTGCAGGACGGCCACGCGGGACGCCAGGCAGGTGATTGTGTTGATGACAATAATAATGGAGCAGATGACAAAGATCATATTGGTTTCGGAAAGAGAGTTGGTTCCAAGCACATGGACAGAGTAAACACCGTTTAAAATACAGCAGACCATATTTAATACACCGGCGCAGATTTCCAGCTTCAGGTCAAAGTACATTAATAGTGCGACAAGTATGGGAATCATAAAGAGATTATAGACAAAAAGTTTTGAGGATAGACAGCTGACTTCATAAATGATCAGAAAGCATGTAAGCGCGACATTGCGGTAGCGTATGGAAACTGGATTAAAAAAATAGAACAATGTACTAACAGCTGCAGGGAGGGCAATCATGCCAGCAATGACAAAAAGACGGAAAAGAGCATGATTTCCCTGCAGAATGGTTCCGATAAACAGAAACATCATATAGATGGAAATGATGAGAACTGTAAGCATCAGACAATAGTTGGCACGCTTTGTGGAGCGTTCCTGTAACGTTAACTCTCTTGAATCGTTCATGATAGACCTCCTTTTCCTGTACGAAAGTACCAGATGTTTGTGATACTAACATAGACCTTGGTGCAGGTCTAAGGTCAATAGGAGGTTGAAAAAATCAGGAGTCTTCCAGCGGAAGATATACTTCGTAATAATCCAGGATGACATCTGGCTGTGCTATGCTGAAGACGTAGAAAGCGTAAGCTTCCGGTTTGCAGGAAAGCTGATGCTCCCCGGCGTATTTCAGGACGGCGGAGAGATCCCAGCACATCTCATGCTCGGTCGGGAATGCGACTACGGTGTAGAGACAGCGGCAGCTGTCCCGGCTGGGCAGATTGGTGGAATTGAGCTGGGTGAGTGCAAGCATCGGCTCGCGGATGGCAAACTGGAAGGCGCTGACCTGGCAGGAACCGGACGGTTCCACGGAGAGGATGTAGCTGAAATTCCCCATAGGAAACAGTGATGAGTGAAAGACATCTTTTAACGTGCGGTAGCCTAAAAAGGCAGAATCTTGATGGTAAAGTGGATAGACTGCGGGAAGCGTCCGGATGCTTATAGTGCGGCTGCCTTCATCCAGGGTATCCAGATGCTGTTTCATATAGGACATCTGCTCCACTTCAAGTGTGAGACGCGCAATCTCTTTTTTGCGGGAATCAATGAAACCGGAAAAACCATCGGAGATATCTTCCAGTGTAGACACTTCGACAAGGCGCTTGATCTCGGCAATGCTCACATGTAGCCTGCGGTAGAGACAGATTCCCATGATGCGGTGAATCTGCTCGGTGTTATAGTAGCGGTAGCCGTTTTCCGGATTGCGCGTGGGCGTGACAAGTCCCTCCTTCTCGTAGAGCCGGATGGCATCCGTGGAGATATTAAGTAAAGCGGCAACTTCATGGATCGTATATTGTATCATGACAGACCTCCATAGAAAATAAGAAGTATTTCAATCACAAGATATGTCTCATTGTACCATATTCTGACAAAAAAATTAAAAGAAAAGAATGAAGAAAAAAGGATTTTATGGTACAATAATACGTCAGAGAACAGAGGGCAAAAGCAGGAGGAGAGGTTATGTTTTCCGTATCGGATATCAAGGAGGATGTGTATCCGGCAGTCTACCGGAGAGGAAAGGAATTATATGAGACAGGGGGCGTGCTGGATTTTGCGTATGATATTTACCTGGAGCATGATCTGCCCGTCGCCGAAGTGCGGGCGGAAGTCCGTGGAAGAGAACAGGGCAGCTACCGGGTGACGGTAGTTGTCGATGAGGAATACGGCTCGGTGTCGAGCAGCAACTGTACCTGCGAGGCATTTTATAATTATGAGGGGATGTGCAAACACTGTGTCGCAGCGCTTCTTGCCTACGTCAACCGCAGACAGGCGAAGGACATTCTGGCTGCGAAGCGCACCGGACATGAGGTGGGAGAGCAGGGAAGCGCCGCGGAGGAGAAGCCTGCCGCCCCGATGCAGACGGCGGGAGCGTTTAAGACGCTTTTGAACCAGTATTCACTGCGCGCCGGTGTGAGCTATCTGATTCCGGAGAGTGTCTATGGAAAGGTGGAACTGGAGCCTTATTTTAAGATGGATTACAGTTATGCGACGGTGGAGTTTAAGATCGGAATGGAGCAGAAGTATGTATTAAAGAATATTTCTGCCTTTTTACATTCCATTGAGCGGAATGAAAAGGTGCATTACGGCAAAAAGCTGGACTTTTATCACAACAGACAGGCATTTACAGAAGATGCATGGCGGATGGTAGAGTTTATGCGGATGCAGGATGACGACAAGAAGCGCCAGAGCAGATTTCATGCCTATTATGCTTACACAGGGGGATATGAGCGCACGATGGAGCTCGATGAGGTCGGCATCGACCGTTTTTTTGACGCCATCGGGGAAATGCCATTATCTGCCGAAATCGGGTATCTGCCGGAGGAGGAGTATCATGTGCAGGAGGAAGAGCGCAAGCCGAAGCTTGAGATACGCGCAGGGGCGTCTGGTGTGTTCCTTGTGCTGGAGGATCTGCACGTCATAAGGGGAAGCAGATTTTACTATTTTTATGAAGATGGCATGATCTATCGTAGCAGTGAGGCTTTAAAGGCGAAGGCGGGAGATTTTTTTGACTATATGGAGCGCCAGACCGGCGGGGAATGTTATATTGCCGCGGAGGAACTGCCATCGTTCTGCAGAGATCTGCTGCCGCTTTTAAGGGAGACGTTCCGGGTGACGGCGGAGGGCTTCGATGAGACGCTCTACGTCCCGAAAAAGCCGGAGTTTGAGCTGTATCTGGATAAGCAGGACAACCAGACGGTCGGTGCGAAGCTGGTCGCTGCCTACGGGGACGACAAATATAACGTATTGCAGAAGATTGAGCCGGGCGAGGTGCGGGATCTCGGGGAGGAGATGCGCGTGCGCACGCTGGTCGAGCCGTACTTCAACGAATACGGGCTCGGGCAGACGATATTCATTCTCTCGCACAATGAGGACATGCTTTATCAGCTTATCAGCAGTGGTCTGCAGCGCCTCAGCGAGTATATGTCGATCTACACGACGGAGGATTTCCGGGGAATGAAAGTCGTTTCTTCGCCGTCGGTTTCGGTGGGCGTTGCGCTAAAGAGCGATCTTCTGGAATTGCAGATCCACTCGGATGAGATGTCGCGCGAGGAGCTGGCATATCTTCTGACCCGGTACGATCGGAAAAAGAAATACGTCCGTCTGAAAAACGGAGATTTTCTTGATGTGCGCGAGGATGGTCTGGGACTGCTCGCGGAGATCAGCGAGGATCTCCGCCTGACAGAATCCGGACTGAAAAAAGGTCATGTGAACGTACCAAAATACCGCGCGATGTATCTGGACGCGGCGTTAAAGAGCAATCAGGAGCTTTCCGTGGAGAAAAACCGCGAGTTCAAGGGCATGGTCCGCAATATGAAGACGATTGAGGACAGCGATTATGAGGTGCCGGATTCGCTCCGCAGTATCATGCGCGGCTACCAGAAGAGCGGTTTTCTGTGGTTAAAGACACTGCGCGAGAACGGATTCGGCGGAATCCTTGCGGACGATATGGGACTGGGCAAGACCCTGCAGGTCATCAGCCTGCTCTTGTCGGAACAGGAGAGTGCCAAGGCAGGAGAGCGGGAGTGGCACCGTTCCCTTATCGTATGTCCGGCGTCGCTCGTCTACAACTGGCAGAAAGAGATCAGCCGTTTTGCACCGCAGATCAAGACGACGCTCGTGACCGGACTCGCCACAGAGCGCCAGAGGATTGTCAGACACACGAAGGAAGGGGAAGTGCTGATTACGTCCTACGACCTGTTAAAACGCGACGTGGAGCTGTACCGCGATATGGTGTTTGCGATTCAGGTGATCGACGAGGCGCAGTATATCAAGAACCCTGGAACCCAGGCGGCAAAAGGCGTCAAGCAGATTACTGCGGGTTTCAAGCTGGCGCTGACAGGAACGCCGATCGAGAACCGGCTGAGCGAACTGTGGAGCATTTTTGATTATCTGATGCCGGGATTTTTATATACCTATCAGCGGTTCCGGGAGGAGATCGAGATCCCGATCGTGGTAAACGGGGATGAAAACCGTATGCAGCGCTTACAGCGCATGATCCGGCCGTTTATCCTGCGCCGTCTGAAGGGGGAAGTGCTGCGGGATCTCCCGGCGAAGCTGGAGGAGAATGTCTTCGCGAAGCTCGAAGGAGAGCAGCTTGCGCTCTATGACGCCCATGTGCAGCGCATGAAGGAGAGCCTGGAGGGCAAATCCGAGAAGGAATTCCGCTCCGAGAAGATCCAGATTCTTGCGGAGCTGACGAGACTGCGCCAGATCTGCTGTGACCCGGGGCTTCTGTTTGAGGGCTATAAGGGGGAGTCCGCAAAGGCGCAGATGTGCATGGAACTGATCGAGAATGCGGTTGGCGCCGGGCACAAGGTGTTATTGTTCTCGCAGTTTACGTCCATGCTGGAGCGTCTGGCGGCAGGGCTTAAGAAGGCCGGGATTGACTACTATATGCTGACCGGTTCTGTCGGCAAGGAAAAGCGCATGCAGATGGTGGAGAGCTTTAACGAGGACGACGTGCCGGTATTCTGTATTTCCTTAAAGGCAGGAGGAACCGGGCTGAACCTGACGGCTGCGGATATTGTGATCCACTATGATCCGTGGTGGAACGTGGCGGTGCAGAACCAGGCAACGGACCGCGCCCACCGCATCGGGCAGAAGCATGTTGTGACGGTCTACAAGCTGGTATCCGAGGGAACGATCGAGGAGAAGATCATTGCGATACAGGAGCGCAAAAAGGAATTGGCAAAGCAGGTGCTCGAGGGGGAGGGAATGGACTCTGTTTCCTTTACCAAGGAGGAAATCCTCGAGCTTCTGGGATAAAAAGGTTGTTTTTTCGACAAATCAGTTGACAAAAAATGTGGGCTGCTATATAGTAAGGAAACAGCATTATTGGTGAATGCAGATTCCGTGAGGGAGTAGTTCGCGCAGCGCGTGATTTGTCAACAGACCGGTCGGACAGCCTGACCTGGCAAATCTTAAAGAATGAGACTCATGTATATCTTTGGCTTCACATCGCAGACGGAGACGGAAGCGGTGCGCAGAGGATATACATCAGTCTCTTTTTTATGTAATTAGGAAACGTTATTCCTATTACATAAAAAAGTTCCCCGGGGATCGCACTGCGGCGGAAAATGCATCCGGGCTGAATGTGTATGTGCGCCCTGTGGCAGGGGCAGAATAAAATGTGGAGGTTGGTATGGCTATTTTTATTGAATTGCTGCTCATTGGAGTGGGCCTTTCGATGGACGCGTTTGCAGTGTCGATCTGTAAAGGTCTTGCGATGCGCAGGGTAAACAAGAAGCAGGCGCTTGTGATCGGTCTGTTTTTTGGAGGATTTCAGGCGCTGATGCCGTTTATCGGCTGGGCGCTCGGCACACAGTTTGAGAGCTACATTACCAGTATTGATCACTGGATTGCCTTTGTGCTGCTGGCATTCATCGGCGGCAAGATGATCGCCGAGGCGGTGCGTCCGGAGGATGAGAATGTGGAGATCGACAAGATGGATCCGCCGCTCGACTTAAAAGAGATGCTTGTGCTGGCGGTGGCGACCAGTATCGATGCACTTGCGGTCGGAATTACATTCGCATTTTTGAATTATCCGATCGGGGAGGCGGTTACGATCATCGGTCTCACCACGTTTTGTATCTCCATCGGCGGCGTCTATGTCGGCAATTTCTTCGGAAACCGCTACAAGAAAAAGGCGGAGATTGCAGGCGGCATCATCCTGGTGCTGATCGGCGTGAAGATTCTGCTGGAGCACCTCGGGTTTGTGGGATAGGTGCCGGATTACCGGAAGTTGAGATAATTTTGAGAAAATAAATACAGTAGAGAAAACAGAGAGGAATGGAGATTATTATGACAGAAATGCTTTGGGCAGTTGTGCTGCTTGTTGTTGGATTTGTGCTTCTGATTAAGGGAGCAGATTTTTTTGTGGAGGGAAGCTCTTCCGTGGCAAAAATGCTGAAAGTGCCTTCGATCATTATAGGACTTACGATCGTGGCGATGGGAACAAGCCTTCCGGAATGTGCGGTCAGTATTACGGCATCGGTAACGAACAATAATGCACTTGCAGTCAGCAATGCTATTGGCTCTAATATTTTTAATCTGATGGTGGTCTGTGGATTCTGTGCCCTTTTTAATCCACTCTATGTGGAAAAGAGTACGTTAAAAAAAGAGTTTCCGTTTTCTGTAGTCTGTGCAGTCTTGCTTTTAGTCTGCGGATATCTGGGAATGCAGCTTGGCAGGGCAGACGGAATCATCCTTCTTATTGTATTTGTCGCTTTTCTGGTCTGGATGGTGCGCTCGGCACTGAAAGCGCGTGCTGCTGCCGGAGATGATGAGTATGAGGTATTGCCGGTGTGGAAATGTATCGTGTTTATCGTCGGTGGTATTGTGGCGATCAAGTTCGGTGGGGATTTTGTTGTAAACGGCGCATCCACGGTTGCTGCAAAGCTGGGACTCAGCCAGAATCTGATCGGACTTACGATTGTTGCCTGTGGAACCAGCCTGCCGGAGCTTGTGACCTCGGTGGTTGCAGCGCGCAAAAATGAGCTGGATATGGCGCTCGGCAATGTGATCGGCTCCAATATTTTCAATATTCTGTTTGTGCTCGGTATCGCAGCGACGATCAGTCCGATCACATTTATCATGGAAAATGTGATCGATATTGTGATTCTGGTTGCGATGAGCGTACTGGTGTGGGCGCTCGCCTGGACGAAGAAGAAGCTGGACCGCTTCGAGGGCATTGTGATGCTGGCGCTCTATGTGGTCTATCTTGTGTATATCTGCATGCGGTAGCATGAAAAGATTTTGCAGAAAAAGATTTTTCCTGTTTTTTCGATTGCTGTAAAGGGAAATTGGCGTTATACTGGGGAAAAAGAAACGACAGGGAGGAAAACTTCATGGAATTTTTTGATAAGTTAAGCGAGTCACTGGTAAGTGCGGGGAAGGATGTCAGCCAGAAGGCGAAGGACGTATCCGAGATCGCAAAGTTAAAGCTGGATATCAAGTCCAAGGAGGACTATGTGCAGAAGCAGTATGAGGAGCTGGGACGCTCTTATTATGAGAAGCACAAGGATGAGGAAGAATGTGAAGAAGCAGAGCAGTTTTTCCTGATCAGGGAAGCGGTGGAGGAGATCGAGCGCATGAAAGCCGAGGTTCTGCGGATCCAGGGTTCTGCGGAATGTCCGAAGTGCGGTGCGAAGATGCCGGAAGGCGCTGTATATTGCAGCAACTGTGGTACGAAGATGGATGATATGTATGAGGAAGAGTAGCAGATACGCGGCATATCTTCCGTTTGTGCTGGTGGCGGTGATCGGACTGGTCTACCACGCCGGGATGAAGCCGATGGCGGGAGACGACATTTTTTTCCGGGATGCCACAAAAGACACGACGCTGTGGGCGTATCTGACGCAGCGTTATCTGACCTGGACATCGCGCGTGGTGTCGGAGTGTGTACTGGTCAATGTCATACAGTGCCCGCTTTTGTGGAGAATCATTGATTTTCTGTTGTTTGCGACGCTGCCGCTTCTGCTGTCCGGGCTTTTCGGCGGCGGGAAGACGATGAACTGGTGCGCGGCAGCGGCGGTGCTGATTTTTCCGTTTCACGACATGGGTACGGCGGGATGGATTACGACAACAGTTACACATTTCTGGCCGTTCTGGGGATTTTTTTATGTGGCGTGGGTGATAAGGAAGCTTGCGCTTGCGGAGAAAATTCACCCGGCAGCGGCAGTGTCCGCGGTTCCTGTCGCGGTTGTGACAGGAAGTCATGAACAGTATGCCGTGATTATGACGCTGCTGCTCGTGCTTAGCGGCGTGTATCTGTGGAAAACGCACAGAAGGCCGGGAAATGCAGTGCTTTTTTGGACTCTTGCGGTGATCGATGTGGTTTCACTGCTTGTAATTGCACTCTGTCCGGGCAATGCCGGACGCAATGCGGTCAGTATTGCGGATCTTCCGGTTTATGCGACGTTTGGATTCGGACAGAAGCTGTATCTGGGACTTTTGAGTATTGAGCGCGTGTTTATCGCCAATGCGGACATTGTATTTTTTCTGGTGGTGCTGATCTGGACATGGCTTGTCTGGGAGAAGACGAAAGATTACCGCAGGACGTTTTTTTCAGCGTTTCCGCTGCTCATTCTGTTCGGACAGACGGTGTTAAGAACTGCATATCCGGGGCTCTCGGGGCTGTTCGTGATGCCGGGGGAGATTCTGGAGTGGAGCTGGAGCGATCTGTCGACGTGGATTCCCATGGTGTATCTGGCAGTGACGGTGGCGGCGATGGTCTATGCGCTGTACCAGCTGTTTGGCGACGATCTGTTTGCTTTCATCAGCGTGCTGCTTCTGGTGGGGTGCGGTTTTGGTGCCGGGATGGTACTGGGCTTTATGGCGACGATCTACGTCTCGGGAGAGCGCGTGTATGCGCCGCTGTACGGTATTCTTCTGGCGGTCACACTGTCTGGCATCTGCCGGCAGCGCAGCGTGTGGAAGGAGCCGGCGGCTGTGTCTTCCGCAGTGTTCCTGACGGCGTTGACAGTTGTCTGTTGTGCGGTGAACGTATTGTTTATCGTTTTGTCATTGTAAGACCGGAAGTATAAAAGATAGAATATGAGTTCCATACAGGGAGCAGATTCTGCAGGGCAGAATCTGCTCCCTGTTTTTTTGACACACAGTCAGAGAGAGGATATAATCATTATTAAAAACAAATCCAGTTAAAGGTGAAATGAAGGTTATTGAAGGTATAGGGGTAAACGGAGAGATGGAGTTGAATAAGAAAAAGAAAAATATAATTGGCATTCTTATATTGGTATTGGTAGTTCTTATTGTCTTTATGATGGTACAGATCAACAGATTACAGGGGACTGCACGGGTAATAAATTATGCAGGTCTGGTACGTGGAGCCACACAGCGTGAAGTAAAGTTAGAAATTACAGGAAACCAGAATGAAGAATTAGTTCAGTATCTGGATGATATTCTGAGCGGATTAAAATACCAGGATGGACATTATGATCTGGTAAAGCTTCATGATAAAGAATATCAGGATAAATTACAGGTTCAGAGTGACTACTGGGAAAAATTAAAAATAGAAATTGAAGCGGTGAGAAGCAGAGGATATGAAAATACAGATATTGTAAATATGAGTGAAACTTATTTTAAGATGGCAGATGAAACGGTATCTGCAGCGGAAAATTATTCAGAAAAGATCGCGAGAAAGATTCGTACCATAGAGATTTTGTCAGCACTTGATATGTTGTGCCTGGTAATATTGGTTATTATGCAGACGCTGATGGCAATGAAGATGGCAGTGCAAAACAAGCTGTTAGAACAGAGGACATATACAGACAGCCATACAGGATTACCCAATAAAAGTGCATGTGAGAAAATACTTAATAATAAAGAGATCATTGATGAACCGACAGCATGCATAATGTTTGATCTGAATAATTTGAAAACGGTGAATGACACAATGGGACATTCGGCAGGAGACCAGCTAATAATGAATTTTGCCCGGCTTTTACGCAGTGTGATTCCGGAAGAAGATTTTGTTGGAAGGTATGGCGGGGATGAATTCATGGCAGTTATATATCATACCAGTAAAGCGGAGGTTGAGGATATTTTAAAATACTTACGCAGGGAAAAAGATAGATTAAATGGCAATGAAAATCCTATGTCAATCGATTATGCATGCGGATGGGCGTTATCCGAAGACTATAAGGAATGTACAATGCAGATATTATTGGATAAGGCCGATTCTTATATGTATGATAATAAACAATTATGCAAGCAGCATACCCTTTAGGTATTTTATGGAGCGTCGGCAGGTGGAGCGGAATTGCATTGGGGCAGCTTGAAAAGCGAAAGATTTTTCCATGTTTTATTTGACAGTGCCCATATCCGGGGAAACCATGCTGCCGTCGGTGTCTCACTCTGCGGCCTGCCGGAAAGTCCGCTGCGGGAAATTACCCTGGAAGACGTATCGATCGCTGCAGAAGACCCGCTGCGGGAAGAGTATGTGGAAAAGTAAAATACTTTTTCTCTGGGGCGTCTGTGCTTACGAATGCTTGACTTTCCGCAGGTTTGGTGCTAATCTTAGAAAAGTCGATACACACAAACACGAGGAAGAAGAGAGTACATCTGCAGATACTTTACAGAGAGATTTCCAGCTGCGCGGTCGCAGCTTGCTGCGAGGAAATGAGGAAGGGCGGATGGAAGATGGCTTTGGAGT
>OBAG01001928.1_pt1 | contig 11682 bp, 10 predicted proteins | sample 1517701 | NCBI WGS metagenome assembly OBAG01 (sample SAMN04571702, study PRJEB22368) | human gut metagenome | biome: human gut; material: stool | host: Homo sapiens | place: Luxembourg | collected 2012-09-07 | reverse complement strand
AGATCAGATCTACGATCAGCTTCATCTCATGGATACACTCGAAGTATGCATTTCTCGGATCATATCCTGCCTCGCAGAGTGTCTCAAAGCCTGCCTGCATGAGTGCACACACACCACCACAGAGAACTGCCTGCTCACCGAACAGATCGGTCTCGGTCTCGGTGCGGAAGGTTGTCTCAAGCACGCCAGCTCTTGCTCCGCCGATGCCAAGTGCATAGGCAAGCGCCAGATCCTGTGCCTTGCCGGTCGCATCCTGCTCTACAGCGATCAGACACGGAGTACCCTTTCCTGCCTGGTACTCGGAACGAACGGTATGTCCCGGAGCCTTCGGAGCGATCATGGTAACATCGACATTCTTCGGCGGTACGATACATCCAAAATGAATGTTGAATCCATGTGCGAACATTAACATATTGCCTTCCTCAAGGTTCGGCTCGATGTCGTTTTTGTAAAGATCCGCCTGCTTCTCATCATTGATCAGGATCATGATGATGTCGGCTTTCTTTGCTGCCTCTGCAGCTGTATATACTTCAAATCCCTGCTCCTCTGCCTTCTTCCAGGACTTGCTGCCCTTGTAGAGACCGATAATGACCTTGCATCCGGAATCTCTTAAGTTCAATGCATGTGCATGTCCCTGGCTTCCGTATCCAATGATGGCAATGGTCTTACCATCCAACAGTGAAAGGTTACAGTCTTCCTGATAAAATATTTTTGCTGACATATCTTTTTCCTCCATTTTTTATACATAGCAACAGCATCTGTGATGTCTGCCGCTCGTTCACAATTAGTATGTATTACAAACTCTGCAGATGTCCGTTTTCGTCGATCATCTTCACATCGGCAGTTCCTCTGGACAGACCGGTAATTCCCGTTCTTGCCAGCTCCAGGATCTCATACCCCTGCAGCAGATCCAGAAATGCATCCAGCTTATCCTGATGCCCGGTAAGCTCAATCACCATGGAATCGTGTGTCACATCAACAATCTTGCCGTGGAAAATCTCCGTCACATTTAAAATCGGCTGGCGTTCCGTATCTCTGGCGCGTATCTTGACCATAATCAGCTCGCGCGTCACAGACGAGCCCGGCTCCAGCTTCTTAATGTCAACCACATCCTCAAGCTTGGCAAGCTGCTTTTCAATCTGCTCTAAAATCTGTTCATCCCCGCTCGCCACAATCGTAATCCGCGTATAGCGCGGATCCGCTGTCACTCCCGAAGAAAAACTGTCAATGTTGTAGCCTCTGCGGCTGAACAGCCCCGAAATATGACTCGTCACACCCGGATTATTCTCGACCAGAAGCGATAATACCTGTCTTCTCATTTAAGAAAACCTTCCTTACTATCTGAAATTACACATCACACTTACCATTGATAATAACAATGTACATTTTTTTTGTCAATATCCGAACAAAAAATGGGTATACCTATTAGGAATACCCAAAATAACTTAAAAACTTCTCAATACTTCCGTAATCATCCAGATAACCGCTGCCGCAGTCAGCCATCCCCCAATCGTGCGGGTGCGCTTCTCGGCCTCCGGCTTACCCCGGTCATCTTTTCTTGTACATGCCCCGGGAGCTGCCACCATGAGCAGCCCCGTGAGTAAAAGAACCATTTGTATCAAACGCATCATAATCTGCTCCCTGTTGCTATATCATAACTCCGGATCCCTCTTTGTTCTTCTCGATAATATGATTGAGCTTGCGGAACGGAATTGCCACTACAAGTCCGATAAACAGTGAAATCAATACATAGATACCGAGCGCTCCGAGATCCTTCCAGTAATCCATCTTATATAGACCGCCGATCGTCTCTCGCATGGCATTCATGCCGTACGGGAACGGCAGATACTTATAGAGCATCTGGTATACCTTCGGCAGCGTCTCAATCGGGAACGTACCGCCGGCACCGGCCACCTGGATTACCATGACCACAATCGCGAGCGCCTCACCGACATTGCCGAATGCCACGGTCAGTGAGTAAATAAACAGGGTAAATACCAAACTCGCCACAGCGCCTGCCAGCCAGAATAATACCGGGTGATGGCACTGGATTTTAATATAAAACAGGTTGCCCAGAACCGTTAAAAGCGTCTGTGTCTGCCCCACCAGGAAAAAGATCATGTATCTTCCGAAATACTCCTGGTACGGCTTCACATTTTCGACGCCCTCCACCGGATGTACCTTCACGTGAATGATCGCAACCAGAATCAGCGCTCCTACCCAGAGAGCGAGGATCGTGTAAAACGGAGACATCGCCGAGCCGTAGTTTTCAATCTCATAGATACCGACCGTCTCCAGATTTACCGGGGAAGAAATAAAGGCTCCCAGCTCCTCCGGATTACTCTTTACGATTTCAAGCAGCTCCTGATACTGATCATTCTGCTGTAAGCTTACCAGATCCGCCGTGACGCTGTTTAGCTTGGCGAGAAGTTCCTGCGCCATGGACAGTGATCCGCCAAGGCTGTTGCTTCCACGCTCAAGCGTGCTTTGATAATCGGAAAGTGCATTCTCCACACCGTTAAAATCGGCATCTACGCCGTCTAAAATACCCGCTGCGGCAATCATGGATTGCTGCATGGAGCTCATTGTGTTCTCTAACTTCGGCTTGACATTGTAAGCAAAATCATTGCGCAGTCCATCGACCGCTTTCTGGCAATTTGCAATCTCCGTCACAATTTTATTACTGAGATTCCTTACCGTCTCCATCGATGTATCGGCATTGTTCTCCAGCGCTGTCAGGTCCGCAGTGATGGTATCCAACTGCGTGCGGATTGCATTAATCTGCGCCTGCATATCCTCCGGCGCCGTATCCTCCCACCCGGATACCGAAGTATCAAACAGCTGCCTCACGTATGGCATCATCGCCGATAAGCCCTGTACCGTGACGGAAGTGCCCTGGGAATACTCCGAGAGACGGTTTAACGCATTGGTGATGACGGACGACACATTATTTAACGAATCGTTCATCATGTCAAAGCTGTACGACACCATATCCGCCGTCGAACTCACCGTGCTGTTGCCCGCAACCAGCAGACTCTCCATGCTGTTGATGGATGCCTGACCGTTGGAAACCATGTTGTTCACATTCGGAAGCATGGTCTGACTCGCCTCCACAATACTCTGGGCGGAATTCATAATGCTGACAAACGAGTTCAATATATTGATGTAACTCTGCAGGTCGCTGCTTAAATTATTGAGTCTTACCAGAACACTCTCCGCCGGATCGGAATCTTCCGCATCCACATCCGAGAGGGCGTTCGTCACCTTCATCGTGGTCTCTGCAAGCGTGCTCACCACCGTGCTGTTCACCTGCTCCTGCACAGCCGTCTTGGCCTTCTGTGTGATCTTGGAGGCAATGGCGTTCTTCTTGGCATTCTCATAATAGATAATATCCGGATGATCCACCTCTCCGCCGAGGAAACTGATCATATCTTCCGTAAAATTCTCCGGGATGATGAGCGCCGCATAATAACTTCCATCATAGACGCCGTCGATCGCCACCCAGCCCATCGTCGTGTTCGACTCAAGCGCAGAGATGACACTGCTTCCGACATTTACACTGTTCCCTAAAATTGTGACTCCCTCGTCGTCCGACGCCACCGCGATCTTAAGATTTCTGGTTGCGGACGGTCCGTACGGATCCCAGTTTGACAAAATATTAAACCATGCATACAAAGACGGCAGAATACAGAGTCCCAGGATCACAACGACAGCCACCACGTTGGTGCTGATGCGCTTGACATCGGCGAAAAAAATCTTAAATATATTACGCATTCTCCTTCACCTCCGTGTCCGCATCTTTCTGTGCATCTGCATCTTCCACAGCCTGTGCATCCGCATCTTTCTGTGCATCTGCATCTTCTACAGCCTGTGCATCCGCATCCTTTTGTTTCTCTGTCTCTTCCGCAGTCTGTGCCTTTTCCACAGTCTGCGTTTCTTCCCCGGATGCCTTAGTCTCAATCAGCCGGGTCTCCGCCTCTGAGTTTAATCCGTCGTCAATCCTCTGAATCACATTTCTGAGATTTCCCGGAACATTATCAATCTCCAGTCCGATGAGGGAATCCACGCGTGTCCCCTCGTCGTTGATCTCGCTTAACTTTTCCTGAAGGTTATAGTCCATATACTCCACCAGAATCAGATAGGCTGCCAGCAAAAACAGCGATACAATCCACAGAATCAGAAACACAACCTTATTGCTCTCTGTCCAGAACAGAAGGAACAGGAAGATCAACGGAATAATAATAATACACTTTAAACCGATACTGATTCTCTTTTGATTCTTCTCGTGAATCTTGCGCTCATACGTCACGAGCATCTCATACATCTGTTCGTATTTTTCTTTCTTTTCCATAAAATCTCCCATTTCCTACATCATTTCCGTATCTTCCATACGCTTTTCTACAAAATGATTGATCTTCACAAACGGAAGCCGGATCACAAGACCAATCAGAAGCGCCGCCACCGCAAAAAGCAGCAGTTCTCCCAGATACTTCATATAATCGCTTCCGTACATACCGCCAATCGTCTCACGCATTGCGTTGATGGCATACGGGAACGGGAAGAAGATATAAATCTTCTGATAAATCTCCGGAAGCGTCTCAATCGGGTACGTTCCGCCGGAACCTGCAATCTGGATAACCATGACTACGACCGCCGCCGCCTTGCCGACGTCGCCGAAAGCCAGCGCCATCGCATAGATAAACAGCGTAAAGGTAAAGCTTGCCAGTGCTGCCGTCAGCCAGAATAAGCCCGGATAGAGGATCTGGCAGTGGAGCAGATAAATATCTCCCAGAACAATAATCGCCGCCTGGATCTGCCCACACACAAAGAACAGCAGATATCTTCCGAAGAACAACTGATAGGACTTCGGGTTGGAAAGCCCTGCGGTATCCGGCTTCACTTTGATCAGTGCCACCAGAATCGTTCCTCCTACCCAGAGGGCAAGCACGGAATAGAACGGCGTCATCGCCGATCCGTAATTTGCAATCGCGTAGATCTCCTGTGTCGTCACCTGTACCGGTTCTGCAAAGAAGGCGCCGTAATCCTCCGGATCACCCTGCAAAAACTTCAGCAGTGCATCTACTTTTTCATCATCTTCCGCACTCTCCAACCGGTTGATCAGTTCCGTCAGCTTTGTGCTCACGTTGTCAATCACGGTCTGGATCTGCTCAAGGCTCTCCGTCGTGTCACTGACCGTTGTCTGAATTCCGTCAAACACCACGCCCATATCATTTACTGCGGTATTTAAGTTATCCAGAAGCTTTGTCACATTGCCGAGCATCTGCGATACACTGTTTAACACTCCGTCCATCTGCGGAACAAGACTGTTGGTATACATATTCTTCAGATTGGTAATCGACTCGCTGCAGTTGTTTAACACCTGTGTCACGCTTGCCACAGATCTGTTCACCATATCCGCAACAATCTGACCGGAGCCGTCTGTACCACCGCCCTGCTGGAGCAAAGCATTTAATGCATTCTGAATATCCTCAGCACCATTGTTCATGCTGTTTAAGGTATTTAAGATCTCCTGAATCTGCTGATTCACCTCATCGGACACGATCGAATCTATGGAACCGCTCCCCTCCGTGGAGCCTGTTCCTTCTGTGGAGCCTGTTCCTTCTGTGGAACCTGTACCCTCCGTGGAGCCTGTTCCTTCCGTGGAGCCTGTGCCCTCCGTGGAGCCTGTGGTTCCCGATGAATTTGCCGCCTGATCTGCCAGACTCTTCTTCAACTGGTTTAACTGTCGGATCAGTTCCGCCGTATCGGTTGCCGTCTTGTTCAGATTGTCTGCCGTAGACTGCGCATTCTGCGCCAGGTTCGCGTTGTTGATATCCGTTGTGATGGAATTGATCGAATGATTGATGCCATCCAGTGTCGTCTGCACATTGCTGCTGAAATTCTCCAGTGAAGTTTTCGTGGAATTCAGATTGCTCTGCGAATTCTGGAAACTCTTCTCGCCATTCTGAATCTGGCTGCTGAGCTTCGGCAGTTCTCCGTCTGCGGTTTTGATCTCTGCCTCCAGCACTGCATTCGCCGAAATAAACTCATCAATCATATCACTGTAACCGATCAGATTGTTGTTCAGGTTGGTCAGTTTGCCCTCAAATTCGCTGAACACATCCTGATTCTCCATCTCAGAGGACAGTTCGTTCGTCTGTGTAAAAATGGTACTTGCAACCACCTCGATAAACTTCTCGTTGATGCTCTGCTTTACCGTCGATACAGCGGTATCCGTAATCTTGGTTGCAACCGCATTCCGTTTTTCATTCTCATAATATGTGATCGTCGGATTCTTAAAGTTCTCCTTGAACACATTATACATACTGTATGTAAAGCTATCGCTGATGATGACAGCCGCGTAGTAATCTCCGTTCCTGACACCTTCAAGTGCGGCATCCGAATCCTCAAGGAACACCCATCCGATCTTGGTATTCTCCTTCAGTTCCTCCACAACTTCATTGCCCATGTTCTCTGTCGTTCCATCCGAAAGGGTGTATCCTTCATCCTCCGACACGACCGCAATCTTGATATTGGAAGTATTCGCATAAGGATCCCAGTTTGAATAGATGTTAAACCATGCATACAGCGATGGAATGACACAGAGTCCCAGCGCAATAATCATTGCGAATGGATTCTTCACCAGTCCCTTAATGTCTTTTGCAAAAATACGCCATATATTCTTCATATAAATATTCCCGTTTCCCTTTCGTAGTTCCCTTTGCGTTCAAAAATCGCTAATATTATACCGTATATTGCTGTAAATTGGAACATACAAAATTCAGATGCTGTATAATACCGATACCAAAAAATCCTGCTTTCCTGTTACATAAAAAAACCTATCTCATATGGGTTGTCCCACATACGAGATAGGTTCTGTCTGCTGTTCCTTAAGCTACCTTGCTCTTAGCCAGCTCTGCCAGTGCTGCAAATCCCTGTGCGTCGTTTACAGCCATCTCTGCTAACATCTTGCGGTTGATGTCCACACCAGCTACCTTTAATCCGTGCATCATCTGGCTGTAAGAAATACCATTCATTCTTGCAGCTGCGTTGATACGTGCGATCCATAACTGACGGAACTGTCTCTTCTTCTCTTTTCTGCCTGCATAAGAACTTGTTAAGGCTCTCATGACAGACTGCTTTGCTACACGATACTGCTTGGAACGTGCGCCTCTGTAACCCTTTGCTAATTTTAATGTTCTATTATGCTTTTTCTTAGCGCCTAATCCGCCTTTTACTCTTGCCATTTTGCATTCCTCCTTAACTTATTCCTATAAATATGGTAAAATCTTCTTCATGTTCTTAACGTTTGTTGCATCGGTCATTGCCGGCTTACGAAGATTTCTCTTGTTCTTGGTTGTCTTCTTGGTTAAGATATGTCTCTTGTAAGCTTTATTTCTTTTTAACTTTCCTGTTCCTGTTACTTTGAAACGTTTTGCAGCTGCTCTGCTGGTTTTCATTTTTGGCATGATATGTTCCTCCTTAATTATGATTTTTTCTCTGCCAACACCATGCTGATGCTTCTACCTTCAACTTTTGGTGCTTTTTCCACTACTGCTATTTCGCCGAGGCTTGCGGCAAAATCATCCAAAATGTGCTTGCTCGCATTCATATGAGCCATCTCACGTCCGCGGAAGCGCAATGTGATCTTCACCTTGTCTCCCTTGCTAAGGAACTTTTTCGCAGCGTTCATTTTGGTGTTCAAATCGTTTGAATCGATATTTGGCGACAAGCGAATCTCTTTGATCTCAACCACTTTCTGCTTCTTTCTGGCTTCCTTTTCCTTGCGTGCCAGTTCATATCTGTACTTTCCGTAGTCGATAATCTTGCATACAGGTGGCTTTGCGGTTGGAGCGATCTTCACCAGATCAAGCTCTGCCTCTTCCGCCAGCTTCATTGCTTCGCGTGCTGACATAATGCCAAGCTGTTCTCCGTTCTCTCCGATCAGACGAATCTCCTTGTCTCTGATCTGTTCGTTAATCATTAACTCGCTAATGGTATCGTACCTCCAAATAAAAAAGTGGATAGGCAGACTATCCACTAAACATTCAAACCCGGAACATGATATGTTCGCAATACTTTGAAATATGAACCATGAGTCACGTATTTGTGCTCCGGTGAGAGTGGATACTCTACTTTGTTTTCTAACAACTATTTAAACTTATCACACACACGTATCCGTGTCAAGTGTTTTTTATTATTTTTCACTGGTGTTGTCGCTGATCATCTTGCGGATCGCCGCCTGCTCCTCCTGTGATACCAGACTCTTGACATCAAGCATCACAATCAACTCCTTCTGGCAGGAAGCCACATCATTAAAACAGCACTGCTGTCCGCTCATCAGTGTCGGCATCGGAAGCACTCTGGAATCTTCCACGTCCACAATTTCCTTTACCTTTTCCACCTCAAGTGCCAGCTTCATGCCGCCCACATTGACAACCACAAGGTTGTCCACCGCAATGTTCCCCAGTCCAAATCTGGATGCAAGGGAAAACACCGGCAGGATCTCTCCGTGAAGGCGGATGATGCCTCTGATATTGGCAGGAGAAGTCGGTACAACCACGACATTCATCTTACTCTCAATGGATTCCACGTTCTCAAGTGATATTCCATAATCCATTCCCGTTAATGTAAATGTCAGCAGCTGCATGTGACTTCCCCCCTGTTCTGAAACTTTTCTTCCTGCTATTATATCTCTTTTCTTCCGGTTCGGCAACCGCAGAATCTGTCAATTTTTAATTTTTTAATACAAACTTCCCAATCAGCTCATCCAGTGCAATCGCCTGCGCAGACAACTCCTCACTCGTTGCCGAGGACTCCTGCGCCGTTGCAGAATTGGACTGTACAACCTCGGAAATCTGGTTGACTCCCTCCTCCGCCTGTTTCATGGCTTCTGCCTGATCCTTGGAATTATCGCTCAAGCGCTTGGAAGTCTCCGCAATCTGCTTGATTCCGTCAATTACCTCTTCAAGAGACGTGGACACACGCTCTACTGCCTGATTGCCCTCTTCAATTTCTTTGAGGGAAGCCTCAATCAGTTCTCTGGTGTCCACCGCAGACTGTGTACTCTGCTCTGCCAGTTGTCTGATCTGCTCTGCAACGACAGCGAATCCTCTTCCTGCCTCGCCGGCACGCGCCGCCTCAATGGAAGCGTTTAAGGACAGCAGGTTCGTCTGTGACGCAATATTCTCTATATCTGTAATAATGTTTCCAATCTTGTTGGAAGATTCGTTGATGCGGCTCATGGTATCAATCATGGACTGCATCTGATTCTTGCTCTGATCCGCTTCACCTGCATACTGCCTTGCCTGCTGGTAAGATTCCTCTGCCTGCTCCGCGGTCTTCTGGATATTCTCTGTAATGCTTGTGATGGTCGCCTGCAGTTCTTCCACAGCTCCTGCCTGATCCGTTGCGCCCTCCGCCAGACTCTGAGATGCCTCTGCAAGGTTGCCGGAACCGGCAGAAACCTGGTTTGCCGCATCTTCGATCGATGTCAGCGTCTCTATCATCTGATCGCGCAGAACGCGCATCGCCACAATCAATTTTTCAAAATCAAGCGTATAACCGTCCTTGTGCTCCGACTGCACTGCGTAATTGCCCTGTGACATCAATCCGAGAATTCTTCCCGCATCATTGATGATAAGATTCAGCTTATCTGCCATGTCTGCCGCCTCACGCGCCATGTCTGCGACCTCATCCTGCGTGGAAACCTCCGGGAACGGAGTAGAAAGATCTCCCTGTGCAAACGTTTTAAACCGCTCGCCAAGTGCCTCAAGCGGTCCGGAGATTCCCTTTGCCACCTGATTGCCAAGCTTGTTGGCCATAACCATTGCCAGAGCTGACACTGCCACAATCACAATCGCAAGAATCACGCTGACTGCCGTCAGAGTGGAGGACAAGCGGTCTCCCTCCGTCACTTTCGTATTCATCAGTTCTATCATATCTGCATAGATATCTTCGTAGATCGGATCCAGACTTTCCTTCATCTGCTGCTGTGCCGCTGTGGACTGTGTAGCATCGGTGGTTGCACCCTGCTCGATGATCGGTTCCTCCGCTGCCCAGTATTGCTGCAGTTTATCTGAAATCTGCTGGTAGAGTGCCTTTTCCTCGCTCGTCGTTACTACATCCCCAACGGTTGCGAAGTAATTCTCGAACTTTGCTTTCTGTTCGTCATGTTCTGTCATGGCATCATCCAACAGTCCCTGCTCATCAAATCCGATGATTCCTCTGGTCGCTGATCTCGTGTTGGCAAATGTGATCATCGCCTTGCCGATATCTCCCTGTGAAAAACCATAATTCACAAGTGCGCTGGAATAACGGTTCGACATCACAAGCATCGCTGCCAGCCCGACTACCGCTCCTATGGCAGTGATTGCCGCCACCATAACAAATGCTTTTGTCAGTCTCTCTTTGATTCGTACATTTTCAAACAATTTCGCTCCTCCTGTGTGCTGTATTCTCTACATCCGTGTATATTTTTTAGTACCTTTATATTATAGTTCTATTTTACTACGTGTTCAACTGGTTTCCATATTTTTTTGACAAATGTGATTTTTTTCTCTATGATTAGTCTGAATTAGATTATCTGAAGAGAGGATTTTACCATGGAACACCGCATCATAGATCTTCATGTCCACTCCACCGAGTCGGACGGCACCCTTACTCCCACCGAGATCGTATCTGCCGCAAAGGCTGCCGGTCTGTCCGCCTTTGCGCTCACAGATCACGACACCGCGGCAGGTGTCTCTAAAGCTGCTCCCGCCGCTGCCGCCTGTGGTATTGAATTAATCCCCGGCATCGAGCTTTCCACGGAATATGAGCTGCCCACCAGAGCCGGCGGTGGAAAAGAAGTCCATATCGTCGGTCTCTACATTGATCCGGAGCACCCGCTCCTTATCGAGAAAACAAACGAGTTCCGCCGCTGCCGTGATGCGCGCAATGAAAAAATAGTGGCTGCCCTGCAGCGCGAAGGCTTTTCCATTACCACGGAAGCACTCCTTGCTGCCAATCCCGACAGTGTCATCACGCGCGCAAATATCGCACGTTTTCTCTACGACAGCCATCAGATTAGGAGCGTCTCGGAGGCGTTTGAAAAATATATCGGCGACGGCTGCAAATGCTATGTCGGCCGCTTTAAAGTCTCCCCGATGGAGGCAGTCGAACTGATCCACGCCGCAGGGGGCATCGCTGTATTAGCCCATCCGCTGCTCTACCACATGAACCAGACGACCTTACAGCATCTGATCGACGAGTTAAAAGAAGTCCACCTTGACGGCACCGGCGAGGAACAGTACGTCAAGCGGCTTGCAAAAGAGAACGGGCTTCTCATCAGCGGCGGCTCTGACTTCCACGGCACCAACAAACCCACAATCCAGATCGGGACCGGACGCGGGCATCTCTACATTCCCTATTCCGTTCTTGAAACCATCAAAGAACACCTCCGCGCATAAAGGCAGAAGAAAGGACTGTCGCATCGGGAATAGCCAGTTTGCCTTGAAGCGATAAGGAATATTACAAGAGGCACACTTGGGGATTTCAGTTGAAAATGCAAATGGAAATTCTGTTCAAAAAAAGTGGCATTTCTAACCCGCCGGATGCTTGCATCCGCGATAATCCGTGTCTTCCCAAGTTTGGAACACTCTACGGACTGTGTCCGCAAGTCAGCAGACAATTTTAGGACTT